>JACCED011099669.1_pt1 | contig 22680 bp, 19 predicted proteins | sample 7455021 | NCBI WGS metagenome assembly JACCED01 (sample SAMN15323456, study PRJNA562643) | freshwater metagenome | isolation source: river surface water | place: USA:Blue River Watershed | collected 2017-08-19
GTTAATATCATTTTTCTCTTCTTTTCTCTTCTCTTCTTTTCTCTTCTTTTCTTTTTGTTTTTTTTTTTAATTTTATAAATTAACAAAAAAAAACAAAATTTTAACAAAAGTGTTTGATAAATAATAATATCCTAATAGCAACTTTTTTTATGTTGTTTTTGAACGAATATAATTCATCACATAATCTATGATTTCTTTTTCTTCTTCTTCCTTATTATCAAATTTCACATGACTCTCCCAAAAATAACGACAAAACACCCACACAAAATTCAAATCGTCATAACCGGGAAACCATCCAGGAAAACGAAGCATTAAACCGTGTGCTAATGCCGGATCCACCATTTTCTCTAAATAGGGACCGGGCATCACGAATGCCAATTGCACCAACGGATGCACTGGACAGCTCCCGGGACAATCAGAGACGCGGACCCCTGTGCTCAAGGTCGTGGTCGCAATATAATTTTTCAAATCTGCCAGTAGGGGTGGATAATGTGAACGGTATTTCCAGTTCCAATCCGGACAATCCCCAGTGTAATACCGATATACCCAATCCAACCCCTCCACATAATTCGCACATATTTCCCCTACAAGCTTCTCCTCTCTCGGTATATTGTGGAGGGTCCTATAGTATCGTTGTTCCCACCCCGTATTTGCCGGACTTATATATTTCTCCAATGTCCTGTCAATGACCGGAATATTGTTGAATTTGTCTTCTTTTTCTTTCGGCGTCGCGGTCGACATGTTTTTCAAACGCCCTTCCAATCGATCACGGTCCATCAATTCCGACAAAATACGGTTTCGCTCATTCCCCGCCAACGCAGTTATCAAAAGGGACACATGCGGCCAATACGGACGTCCGTCCTTGATCAATTGGAACCTCCCATTCTGTTGCCTGTACAGGAAACAATACGTTCCAACCACGTGATCAATGCCCGACGTTCTTATATTCAATGATGGGAAATGCGGCATAAAATCATTGCCCAACAAAAAACACAGAAACACATAATCACGCACAAAATCCATCAACGATTTTGCACTGTTATTATAAACCAATTCGGTTGACCGTTTTTGCTGTTGCTGCTGCTGCTGCTGCTGCTGAGGATACACCATGTCATTTACAATATAATTTGTTAATGCCATTATATCCACAAAATAAATCTCGTTTTCGTCCAATGCCGTATTGAATTTCTGAATATAATGGGGGGTTTCGCGATACAAATACAACGATGAACAATATTCCAAATGCAACATACTCAACATAATCAAATCCGCGTCCAATCCATACACCACCGTCGTCGTCCCATCTTTTTTCCCATTTTCACGAATATGTCGAAACAACTTGTGTTCCCCCTCCCCCGCCTCATCCGATGTCGATAATATTATTTTTGGCCCAGACGGGGACTGTGACGGTGTCTGATCAAATTCTGCCTGTAGGGATAATGATAATTTGGTCATAAATTGCGTCCCCGGGGTGATTGCGGCGGTCTCCCAAATACTCGTAATTGACCCCGACTCCCTCGCCTGTTCAGAAAATACGGCCGACGTCATCCACGTCTTGTAACGACGGGTTCGTTGTTGTTCCATTTTCGCACGCGGTGCAACCCCGTCAAATGCCAAATATGTCATCCCTACAGGCTTTACTTCATTCAAATACCCACGGATTTTCTCAATCACATTACGAATAATCATTGTGTCCAATTCATCCTTATTATCATTATACACATTGCCATCATAATAAATCCCGGTTGTTCCTTTTTCTTGTGGCCCAATTTTTATTTTGTGAATCACATCGTATATCAACGAATTACAATCCATGTAGAAATAATCCACTTGACTCACCACCTTTTTCGGTTTCATCAATTTATGATAATTCTTCGCAATGTACGCAAAATAACTTGGAATTCCCATCTTTTTCTATATATTTCTATATTTTTCTTGTTCTTCTTCTTCTTTCTTTATACACCTTTTTTTACGTTTATATTTCTTTTTTTTTCCCAGACCGACCATCGTGGAAAAAGGGATAACAACAAAAAAAAAGAGAAAGAGAAAGAGAGTATAAAAACGATTTAAACCGTTACGGATGTTTTTAAAAAAAAAGGGAACAAAAAAAAAGGGAACAAAAATTAAATAGATAAATATAATGTTGGATACTACTATACAAGTAAATGGTCAAACGATTTATAAATCATGGAATAAATTGTTGGACAGGTGTCATTTGGTTGACGAAATTGTGCAAATGTTAAATACGTTTGAAAAAGATAAACACAATCTTCTAATTCATCGTGGGATTTATATTTATGGCAATTCCGGTACAGGCAAATCCGCGTTTATTTACCAAATACTGAGCGAACTTGGATATGATATTATTAAATATGATGCGGGAGATGTTCGAAATAAATCAATTATTGATATGATAACGAAACACAATATGGCCGATAAAAATGTCCTCTCGATGGTTACTGCATCGAATACAATGAAAAAAATAGCCATCATTATTGATGAAATTGATGGAATGAATAGTGGTGATAAGGGGGGGATTAATTCGCTCATCAAAATGGTGCGTCCAAAAAGAACCAAAAAACAAAAACAAGAAGATTATTCGCTAAATCCGGTGATTTGTATTGGTAATTATCACCAAGACAAAAAAATCAAAGAATTGATGAAAGCATGTTGCCGTATTGAATTGAAATCCCCCACGCAAAATCAAATGCTTCAATTGGTCCGACAAATCCTCCCCACCCATCCAGCTGAACAAATCATAGATTTCCTACAGGGAGATTTACGCAAATTACGCTTACTTACCGATTTCGTACAGGAGAACCAAAGTGGAGGTGGAGGAGTTGAGAATTTGTTGACGCACAGTTTTAAAAAGACGTATAATGAAGATACGCGTCAAATTACGCAACGGCTGATCACCCAACCCTATAAAATGGAAGATCATTTTATGGTGATGAATGAAACGGATCGCACGATTGTCGGATTGTTGTGGCATGAAAATATAATCGACGTTATTAAAAACAGTGATTTTGCGCTCTACAAGCAATTTCTCGACAATATTTGTTATGCGGATTACATGGACAGAATCACTTTTCAAAAACAAATATGGCAATTCAATGAACTCAGTTCGTTGATGAAGACGTTTCACAATAATTATTTATTGCACCAACATAAGAAAAACAGTGTCCCCCATGTTGCGGCGGAAAATATCAGATTTACGAAAATATTGACCAAATATTCGACGGAATACGGTAATTCGGTATTTATTCAACAAATGTGTCAACGGATGGGAATGGACAAAAAAGACATGATGGCATATTTCCTCTACTTGCGAATGGCCGATATGGGTGATTTTGACGATACCATCAATAAATTGGATGTTCGAAGAATATATCGCTATTTGGATTACATTTCCAATAATAAACGAGAAATTATGGTTGATTTAGACGATGATGATAACAACAATAACATAAATATCAATATCAATATCAATATGAATGAATAAAAAAAAAGAAAAGAAAAGAAAAGAAAAGAAAATAATATCTGGATAATTTATATATTGATTGAAAAAGCAAGTAGAGGGGTAAAATAATTTTTTTTTGTTTTAAAAATTTGGATGAAAGGTTTTAAAGAAATATTTCGTTTAATTCAGGGCGATGAAGGGACGTTTAATATATCGGAAAATGATATGTTTAACAAACTGTTTATCAAATTGCCAAAAGAAATTGACAATGTATTGGAGGAATTGCCGAAAATTGCGGTCAAAACGTCAATGTTGGCGAGTCTTGCGCAACAAAAGGATGGTGATGATCAAGAAGATAAAATTGTAAAAAAAACGGCGAAACTGATTGAAATGACGACATGTGCGATTCATGAGAAATTGTTGTTACAATATACCTTTTTTTCGTTGGTGAAAATGGCGTTGGGATTAATGTTGTCGTTGATGGTAACCACGGATGCTGAAAAAAAACGTTTCAAAGATCTTTTGAATACATATAAACAGTTGGGGAAGCAACATGGTGGTGGAGACAATATATCGAGAATAATTCAAAACTTTTTAATTGTTATAACGCTTTTAACTTTTTGTTACAATATGTATAACGAAGGCATATATAACGATTATAACAACTGGAAAACAAGAACGAACAAACATATTGTCTTTCTCAATTCGTCTATACATAATTTTCGTGAACGAACTGATAAATTATTACAAAATATGACAAATGACTTTCAATCATTATGTAGTCAGAGTACTTTTATTTTATCTAGCGAAAGAGTAAGAGATGGTGTTTTTCGAGAGTTATTTAATATGATATCTAAAGATAAACAATTAGATGAAACTACACGTGAGGTTTTTAATAAAACAAATAATTTTAATCCTGAATTAATATGTCGAAATTTTAATCTAAAGATAAATTGGAAAAATAGTACTTTGCAATACATGAGATCTTCTAATTTGACGGAAATTGATAATTTATACAAGGAACTTATAAAAATACCAGGTATTAGAGAAATACGTGTAAAAAAATTTGATGCACACATTAATTTTGTGGTTGTCACAAATATAATTATGATACTACAAGATTTAGAATTAATTGAAAAGACATCTAACAATGTCACAAATAATTCAATATACCTTGGTTATGGTGATCAAAATGTAACAATAAGTAATATATTAATTGAAGATATATATAATCTTTCAAAATTTTTTTATAAGATCAATAAGACGTTGGACGATCCTTTTTGGAAAGATAAAAAATATAATGAATTAATCAAAGATTATACGGGAGAAGTTCTAGAAAAATACGTTGAAAACATACATAAATTAAACAAACTTCAAGTCCAAAAAGATTTATCACTAGTGAATGCAATTGGAAAATACGTTGGAGAATCGTTAGAGCATTCTTCAAATATGATTTTAAATCAGATTTTTAAATATATCATGATACTTTTTTGGGGTTTTTTTGTTTGGTATTTAGTACCTCCTATATTCAGATATGGAAGCAGTTATATTGAGAAAAAAACAGCTAATAATCGCATGATTGAACAAACAAATGAAGATCAATTGCAGATTAACACGAATATACAAAACAATCAGACAAGTAATCAAACAAGTAAAAAAAAAGAAGTTATAGATGTTGGAAAAAGTAAAAGTAAAAGCAAAAGCGAAAGTAAAGATGAGAAGAATAAATTAATTAATGTCAATCAGTTAAAATCAACTAACAAAACAAGAAAAAGTAGTGAAAATAATGACGGACAGATAAGTAATCAAACAATAGAAAGTAAAAATAATATTGATATACCACCTGTAAAAATTGAAAATGAAAATAAATCAAATAATAAAACACCAAAAAGACCAAGGTCACAGCCAAAATCCCAAAACTCGAAAACAAAAAAATCTAGAACAAATAAAAACTAATTTTTTTTCGACATTAAAATATAATAAAAGACATTTTTTTTTATAATATTTTTTTCTTATTTTTTTTTTGAAATAACAAAAAAAAACAAATGGATTTTGTAAATATTATAAAAGGCAAAGAAGGATCATTTACATTAGCGAAAAATGACATGTTTGACCGTTTATTCGTCGAATTACCCAATAAAATCGATTCCAAAATAGATTCCCTACTTGAAATTGCGAAAGATGTTGGGAAAATAGATTTTGACGACGATGACGGAGACAAAAAGTTGAAATTATGTCAAACTGCGTTTTTAAATGAAATCGCCAGATATTATTTCTTTTTTTCATTTGCCAAATTTACGTTAACTACTGCAATGGAAACGCTTGCGAAAACAAGTAAGGAGAAAAAAAATTTGAAAAGTTTGATTAAAACCTATAGAAAAATGACTGGGGGTAATACACATGGATTAAAATTCTTGTTACTTGTCATGTTTACCTTTATTGCCGTTAGTAAATCTTTATTTGTTAATATGAAATCTCTTCCTCAAATTAAGATAAGCAAAGACAAACTTTACGACTATGAATCTGATGTTTGTTCTAATATAAAGAATGATTTTGGAAAATTACAAATGGTCGGAGTAATCGAAAAATTTTTTGAAGACACATCAAACACAATTAACAAACATCTCAATCTTATATCAGGTAGAAATTTTAAATTTGAAGCTAAATATACATGTAAAAATCATTTGATAAACATACATTTTGGATATGACAATGAAACATCTTATAGTATTGATGAAATAAGTCAAATGACAAATGATTCAATAAAGAATCATAATTGTGAAAAGAATAAATCTAACATTTGTGAATTACCAGAATTGATTAAACAATTTAATTCGATTATCATTAATCATGATTATAACGAATCAATGAATGAAACATTCATAAAATTTTATGAAAAAAAGGGAATTGATCAATCAGATGTATTTGAAACTTTTGGTGTTGATCCTGTGTATGATGGAACCTATTTTAATGATTTATTTAAATCGATAAATGAATTGATTGAAAAAATAAATAAAGAAGATACAACTTACAATGAGAAATTAAAAGAAAAGTACGATGAAGCAACTAAACCACAACAACAGCAGCAGCAGCAAAAAAAAAAGGATGAATCTAATGCAATACTTTACGTGGTTATTCCGGTTTGTCTCGCTATTTTTTCCGTCGTCTATTTTTCATCAAGCAAAAAAAAAGATTCGACATCTCCCGTCCAACCATCTCCTAAATTACTTGAAAACAAATCACAAACACAAACACAAACACAAACTCAAATAAAAACTCAATCAGAATCCGATCTCATGAATGCCTGTAAGGCGGAAATTAATCAATTGCCAGAGGAGACTAAAAAAAAGCTTGAAGATTGTTCCAAACAACAAAATCTAAAGGATTTTAAAAAATGTTTAAATAATTACAATTATAAAACGATGGTTGGTAATCAAAAATCACTTAAAAATTGTCGTAAAATGATTGATATGCAAGGTGGAACCAAAAAAAGACTTAACAAGAAGAAGAAACTTACTCGTAAAAAGAAGACAATACGTCGTTAATCATATACATATAGAGAGAGAACAAAAAAAAAAGAAAAAAAAAAGATTTATTATATTTAGATATTGTATTACTAGTTATTTTCTTTTTTTTTATTATAAACAAAAAAAAACAAAACAAAACAAAATTTTTTTTTTCCAAACATGTTGACATTAAAATCCAAAAGATCTAGGTCTAAATCGAATTCGAATTCCAATTCCAATTCCAATTCCAATTCTATAAAGACAAAGAAAAGAAGTAAACATTTCGATCAAAAAGAAATGATGGCCTTTGCAGTTAAAACGGTGTTGAATGCACCTCAATACATCGATGAATTATTACATAAAATTATTAAATACACAAACGATCCCGATGAAAATATACGCAATTATTTTTCGTTACAATACGTTCTTTTATCACTCACCAAAAATCTAATTAATGATATCATGCACCATTTACAAGTCAAACATGTCACCAACGAACAATTCCAAAAACTCATGTATGGTGGAGCTGGATTCGGCAAATACATGAACTATTTATTACGCTTCTTCCTCATTACCACTGCAATAAATACTACATCTGTACATGCTGATTCAACAACTTACTCTCTTAAAAATATGGATCCTACGTTTCTGTCGACACTCGAAAAACAAGTTAATGCATTTAATCATGAAGCTAAAAAGATTGAAGAATCTTTAATGAATACATGTGAAGAGAAGTTAAAGAGTGAAGATGGTGTTTGTAATGGCAAATTTCATTTAGAATTGAAAATAAGTTATAATTCTGATTCTACTGCAAATAATAATAATCTTGAAATAAAACATCCCAAATTTAAAATGGGTCAATTAGCCAAGTCTAAATTTTCATTTACAAAATTTTACGATCAGGACAATGTTAAAAGTGTGATTAATGATATTGATAATTTTAATATGACTAATATTTCAAAACATTTATTTAAAGCATTAGCACATATTCATCCCAATAAAACATGTGTTGATGGTCCGCAATACAATGAGTGTATTGCTTTATCTGCTGATAATTTATTAAATAATAGTATGCAAGAACTAGAACAACAACAAAAAGAAGCAGAAAAAGAACCATCATCAAAATCAAATAGTTATTTATTACTTCCAGGTGTTGGTGCCATATTTATGTCGATGTATTATCTATTTTCGTCTTCTTTCTCAACAAAAAAAAATACTCAAACCAATGATAAAATGATTGATGTTGAACATGTGAACAATGACAATTATCAACAAGAAGAAGCAAATACAGAAGCAAAAGAACCAGAACCAGAATCAAAATCAGAAAAACCAAAAGGAAAAAAATCCAAATCAAACGAACAAAAATTTGATATTAATACAAATAACAATAATATTGAAGAATCGGATGATGGACCATTACAAATATTCAGAAGATTAAAAGAGCGTGGTAAGGAAGGTAAAGTTGTTTATGTATTTGGTAATAAAAATAATAAGAGGGATGTAGATCGAACAGAATTATGTAAAACTCATCCAGATATTGTTGATAAGTTCGAAACAAAAATTACTAAAAAGGGAAAGCCTATACCAAAATGCGCACAAAATAAAACAAATACTCCTGACAGTAAACATAATCAGGAGTTATCCGAAACCAATGACAATAATATGGATATAGACGAATCAATAAATGATAACAACAATAATATGGATATAGCTGAATCAAAAACAAATATTTCACCATCTCAAAACAATAACAATAACAATAAAACTAAAAGAAAAAGACAATCAAATGATAATAACATGACTGAATCAAAAACAAATATTTCACCATCTCAAATACAAAGAAAATCAAAAAAAGCAAAAAAGTTACCTCCTCCTCCTCCTAAATAGTTATGTCTACTTTTTCTGTTTCAATAATTTCTTTCTTTTTTTCCCCAAAAGTAAAAAAAGATAAAAATGGAAATGAAAATGATGGCAAGACTATACAATCTGGTACTTTCACTTCTTCTTGTCCCTTCTTTACTTCTTCCCCTTTCTTTACTTCCTCTTTCACTTCTTCTTGTCCCTTTACTTCCTCCTCTTTCACTTCCTTTACTTCTTCCTCTTCCTCTTCCTCCTCTTTTACTTCCTCTTCTTCCTCTCCCTTTATTTCTTCCTCTCCCTTTATTTCTTCTTCAGCAATCATAGTTTTTTTCCTAATATAATTTTTTTTTTGATTTATTATAATTAAATTCTTTAATTTTTTGTTAGTTATAATAAATTGTTTATATATATTTTTTTTTGTTAATTCTTATTATTATTATTTGCGGTTAATATTTGTATTTTTTGTGTTAATTCTTTGACTTGATTTTGTAATCCAGTGATTAATTCAACGATTTGTTCACTCGTTAATGGAATTCTTTCACCATTTCCCCGATCAATAAATATCTGCTGCTGTTGTTGTTGCTGCTGAGGTGATTGTTGCATTTTCAATTCTTCTTCGATTTTTTTGCGCGACGATTCAATATCCACCAATTGTTTCAATACATCTGGTTTCATTGATGGATCCCCAGGTTTATATGCATCTAATGCGGCATCAATATCCTCCAAAAAATATTTCTTGATTTTCTCAGGTACTTTGAAATCGTCGTCAATGGAACGGTTCGAATATTTCACAAATTGCGGATGCGGATTTTCCAACAACTTTTTCTTGTCAAATGTGTTCTGTACATGCGAAAATACCAATATGGTCTTAAATGGATCCAATTGCACAAACGGCACTGTATAATCCCTTAAAAACGCCTTTTCTTCCGCCAATGACGCAGTATCCTCGTAGGCAGAACTCAACAACAATTCTTTACGAAATGCAAATGTCGCCGCCGTCGCATGATTTGGCCCGTAAGGACCAAATTGCACCATTTTATGCAAATGTTTAAAATAAATATACATTTCACTCGACCCCGCACACATCGCTTTCGGATTCGCACGCAATGTCTTTACTGCATGTTCCACACGTTCCGGAGGATAATAATCGTCGTCGTCCATATACACAATGATACTCCCCCTCGTATTTTCATGCATCAAATTACGTTTTTTACCCAACGTCATTTTTTGCGGGAAATAATAATATTTAATAAAAGGCTTCAAATCCGTCGCCTCCTCTATCAAATCCTTGATCGAATCCGTCCCGTCATCCACTATAATCCACTCCAACCTACTACGCGGATACGTCTGGTGACGAAAACACTCCAACATCATCGGTATAAACGGCCTCCTGTTAAATGTCGGCGTACATATCGACACCATCGGCAACTCCTGTGTCGCCCCCTTTTTCTTTGTTCCACTATTATTATTATTTTTCTTATGTCCCATTTTTTATCCCCGCTTTTTTTTCAAAAAAAAATATTTTTGATTTCGATTTCTATTTCTTTAGCTTTTGAAATTAAAAAAAACAAATCAAACCCGCTTTAAATTTGTTTTTTTTTCTTCTTCTTTTTCTTTTTCTTCTTTTCGTTGTTTTTGTGTTTTTTTTTAAAATCCAGGAATTGCTGCTTCTTCAGAAAACAATTTTTTTTTGATAATGAATCCTAAAGCAGCCATAATGATCATTAAACCGCCAATGATGATTCCTTTACCGGCCATATCATTGAGGGTTGCACTTAATGCTGTTCCTACAAGAATTAACCACAAAACGAAACTGATGAAGACTTTGTAATCATAAATTCCTTGCATGACTAAATTGAATTTGCCAAACATCAATTGTTTGAATTGACTTAATGCATTGTCCGCTTCAGTGAAATCCACTGACGGAATGGTTAAAATGCTCATGAATAAAATGCGGATCCAATCCATAAATAATCGGACACCCATACCAATATTAATGAAAAAGAAACCGTTGGTTAATGCAAGTAGGAGAAACCAAAAGAATCCATAGGGAAATTTCAATATCCCATAAAAAAAGAAAATACTGCGTTCCCCCTCGAAAAAGAGATTCATAAACGTTTTCACCATTAATTGGAAAAACACTGTTGCGGCGCAAATAAAGAAAAGCAAGTAGAGGGCATATCTTCCTAAAAATAGCGAAACCAACATCACCATGAAAAACAGTCCATGTTCATTCATGTATTTCTGCGAAAATTCCGAAAATGGCACCAAAAAATATTCATAATTCGTGTTGATACTGTCGACATATAGTTTCTTCAAATATTTAATCACTATCCAATCACTCGATTGTTCCGCCCATTCCGCTTTGAATTGTTGCGATATCGCGTCCGGATCACCGTGTTCAAAAAAATAAGTGAAATTGAATGCCACCCACAACGACACAAACAAAAGAATCGTATACCGGATCACTTGATCCAGAAATTTCGCCCACCTGATCCCCTGTTTCTTTTCCTTCTTCTCTTTTTCAGGTATTGTCCCGTCCGCATCTATTTCCGCATCTTCTTCCGTCAACGTTTTTTTTGAATCTGTTAACGTCGTCTTCTTTGAATCTGCCAACACAGGCGAACCCATTGTCATATTATTACTGTTGGCTCCTACTGGCAAACTCCCTGTAAGGGTATTATTATTATTTGTTACTGTTGTTGTTGTTGTTGCCATAAATATATATGTTTTGGTCCTTTTTTTTCCTGATTCTGATTCTGATTCTAATTTATATAATTCAATATATATTTTTTTTTAATGTTTTTTATTTTATTTTATTATATCATCCCAAATAAAATAAAAAAATGTGTAAAGCGTTTAGCGAGCAACAAGCGTTATTAGCGTGCGAATGCCAAAGCGCAATTTCCACTGACAAAACGTAATATATTATAGCGTTCTTCAATAACGGTCATGTTATAATTGTAAATATAAAGTTTGTATGAAACTTTGCTGGTTCCTACAGGTTGACCCGTCGTTGGATCACAAACAATTAAAAATTCGGCATCCGGATCGATTGGAGGTAAATAAGTGGAAAATTCCAATTCGATATTCTTAAATTTACTCATATTGATTGCGCCTGTAGGATTGATATTGTGTTGATCAGACGACAAACAAAAATTGTAATAATACATCCCGTCCATTTGACCTCGTGATTTTGCGTAACTTTCCGTATATTTCAATAATCCCGCGTCCATTTCGGTTTCCCTATACATGCCTTCAAATAAAATCGCCATTGTTTGTAAAATCTCTTTTTCATTTTCCGGGGTATATGTCCCCGTGATCATGTGGCCTGTATAGGACCCGTCTGGATTCATACCTGGCCCCACCCGACGTTGTTGAGGTAAATATTGGTGATTTACCCAATCTTCCACATCAAATAAAAAACCCTGTCCTGTCGTGTCATCTACAGGCAATTCCCCGATCGGGCTTATGATATCGTGCGGTTTGAAATCATAGGGCCAATTTGTATAATTTGACCATTCATTGCGCATATTGACATCATTGCGTTGGAAATAAATGACCCAACTTGAAACCATTCCTAACGATTTTAATTCTTGACGTTTAGCCCCCTGGATATTGAAAAAATTGTATTGGTATATTTCCTTGATCAAATATTCGTGGTCCGTCGTCGCGAAATAACGTTTCTCATCGTCAGACAAAAAACATTGGGTGGCCTGTAGGTGAATATCTGCATTCCACATCACCCTTCTGTCTTGATACGCTTCCAAATTGTTCGTATCTATCGATGGGGGAGTCTGCAAAAAACGGTACATTTGGAATTCGTTCACATTGAAATCCGGTTTGATATATGGATACCCGTTTGTCGCGTCCCTCACGTCGCGCACTTGTATTAATTCTGCCAACGGACGGAGGGTTATATTAATCGTCAATTCGTTAAATTGGAGCGCACACAACGGAAACGCCATCCTCGAATTCAACGTAAACCACAAATTCAATGGAATATACAATTTACGACCACGTATCGACGGCTCCGCACCCAATGCATTATTTACGAAAAACGCATTTGGATATTGATTTGTACGGGTTTCCGCATTCGCCGGATCATACAATTCCGGCACATTCCCCGTCATTTTGTTAAATAATGCGCGTTTTTCTTGGGTGAAATCGCGATTCACCACCGCTTGTATGTATTTTCCAGTGTATTCCTGTAGGGTTGATGCTCCACAGGTGACCGATATTTTCTCGATTATTTCTGTCCCGATGTTTTTTATCCAGCGGAATTCATAAGGGGCCCATTTGTCCGTATATTGGGCAGGTGGAATGATTGGACTCCACACGTGGGGGAGCGTTAACACCAAATAAGTGTCCATCAATAAATCCGCATAACGTTTAATTTTAAACGTGAACGGACTTGACTCATTCAATCTGAGCGTTTTCAACCCGTCGTAATCAATTCTAAATTTTTGTAATCCGAAATTCGTGTATTTCGAATAAGTCACCGAGAAAAAACTCGTATCTGGATTACCATTCAAATATACGTTTTGATTCCCCATTGCTATTATATTTAGATATCCTCCTCCCATTTTTTTTTCTATATTCTTCTACCTCTACTCTGTTGTATATATATATTATTTTTTTCTCTCTATATATATTCTTCTCTCTATATATATTCTTCTTTATATATTCTTCTCTATATTTTATAATATAAAAAAAAGGTATATTAAAAAAAAATAAAATATAAAAGAAAAAAATAACAAAAAAAAAACGTTAGAATAAAAAAAAAAGATGTCTTTTGCTGAAAATGCGATTAGTGCGTCAATGCATTTCTTATTTATGAACCGATGGCTCCTTTTATTTTGTTTATTTATTATTATTCTTTTCAGCGTCATACGATCTCGGTATTACGAAAAACACGCCAATTGTAAAGATATCAAAGACGCTTATGACGTTTATGATGCAGATGGAAAAATCACCATCACGCATCTGAACGACGCAAATGCGAAAATAAAAGGTTCCAATCCAACCGTTAAAATCAATGATGTAAAATGTTTGAAAGATTGTCGTATTATGACCGCATACAACTGTTGTGCGGTGGGGGATTATTCAATGGATTATGTCTCTACTTGCGCTATGGATAAACCTATTGCCGACGGTATACGATGTATGGATATGGAAATCTATTCTATCAATAATATACCTGTAGTGGCAACATCCAGTCATTCAAGTCATCTCTACAAGGAATCCACCAATCATATCCCATTTAATGATGTTGTTGACTATATTCAAAATAAATATACCGTCGAAAACACGGACCCAATGATATTGCATCTTCGATTCCGTACTAATAACGCGGAAGCCATTGAAAAAATCAAAACAAAATTAGTTGACATCAGCGGTAGTCTTTATAAACCGTCTGATATTTCGGATAACAAGTTAATTACTGGTTATATAAAAACATATACAGATCTAAGTGGTAATACTAAAAATAAACCAACCCAAGAAATATTGATAAATGGTATTAAATTATCGGCGTTAACGGGTAAAATCATCATCATCGCTGAAAATAATTATCCTTTTCCAGACAAAATGAAAGAATGTATTGCATTATATTCCGGGACGGAAAATACCGCTGAAAATTATGTTATTATCAAACGAATTGACGAACTGTCTTCGCTGAATACACTTACTAACAAAATGGGCATGATACTACCATCACATGGTGTTTCCCCTGTAAATATAAATATTAATAATCCTAGCTACACCGGACACTTTGGCAATATTAATTTTGTCGGGATCTGTTTTCAAAAAATAGACAACAACTTTAAAATAACCATGGGTTCAGATTTTTTTACTTACTACACAGATGATACAACCAAAATTCGTCTTGCTTTTACCCCTAAATCATAATAATTATTTTCATTTTATTTCATTTTATTTTTATTTTTAGTTATACTGGTATACATTGAAACAAAATGAAATGAAATGAAAAATATATTTTTTATAAAACAAAATCAACGACGACAGGAAAATGATCGGATTCGTATTTGGCGCAAAATTCCTTGTAGCCGTGATATATAAATACTTGTTCAATTTTCTTAAATAACGGTCGGGAAACCAAAATATGATCAATCATGGAAAATTCATTTAGTTGAGCGCGGCAATTCCCGTCAAAATCGTACCAATCGGTAAAACGTTCTTCGCGGGGAATATATCCAGCAACGCTATATAATTGATACGCCCCCGTTTCTGGTCCGCGGGTTCCTTTTAATATATCCAGCGTCATGGACAGGGGGACATTGGTATTGACATCTTTTATTTGGTCATCATAATCATTTAAATCGCCGATTAACACAATTTCATATCCCCTACGGGTATAATTTGCGATAGTTGCCTGTAGGACGACTGCTTGGGCTTCGCGTTTCGCACAACGTTCAGGATCGTTGGGATTGGCTAACAAATGGGCAGATATCATTGCTACAGGCAACCCCCCTGCTTCGTTTGCATTCGTTATAATCTCAATACCGTCATCATTATTCATGTCCTCATTCATAATTCCTGAATTGCGATACGTGGTGGGCAATATAAATTCGGTAATGTAATTTTTGGAAACCCCCGTGTCACCGGCTTCGCCGGTATACCCACAAGCGCTATACTCTACAGGATATTTTGCTCGGGCGTCTGTGCGGGTTAATGGGACGGAGGGCGTTATTTTAGTTAACATTCCCACGTTTTGGCCTGTAGAGGAATCTTGACCGCGTTTTAGGAGGGGGGTATAAGATTCCGAATCAATCCATCCATTATCCTCTTGAATCGCATGGATGTTTTCTGCCAAGAGATTTAATTCGTCACAACCTTCGACTTCTGCTAAATTCAAAATGTCTGGATTTAATTTGGCGACGGTGTCCGCCACCACTTTCAAATGGGTCATTGCCGCGGTTTCGTTTTTCCATGTACACCCGTTCCCTGGACAATCCGACGATTCGTAATAGTCCACAAATAACCATTCCACATTATATTGCATCAACCTCAATCTACCTTTCAATGATGAATTGGGTGTCCTATAGGCCGGACGCCGATTGATTTTCAATTTTTGGATTGTATCCAAATATTCGCGCATTTGATTTTTTTTGGAGGTTGTTTCAGGACATTCGGGATCTGAACATGATCCTAACCAATACATAAAGGAGGATGATAAAAACAAAAAGAATTGGATGATTTGCATTTTTTTTTCTTCTCTCTTCTCTCTCTTCTATATATCTTCTGTCTGTCTCTCTCTCTCTTTTATACTTAAAAAATCCTGGAATTTTTTTTTCTGGAAAAAGAATAAAGCAAAAGAAAGAAAGAAAGAAAGAAAAAAATAGAACAACGAAAATTTGGTTTAAAAAAAAATGGATCAGAAAAAAAAGAGGGATCAAAGAAGACGGGGCAAGAAAAGAAGGTTAACGAAACGCTTATTGTTTTGTAAGAGGACGGACACTGAATGTAAAAAGACGTGTGAAGATACGGAAACGTTTGAAGATTGTGAATTGGCTATATTGCGTAAGGCGATTGACGAGGCGGAAACGAAACATAATCCACCGATTGATACGCATAATCCGGAAATTCAACGAATGTTGAAAATCGTAGAGTATTTTATTTCATCAAAACAATTGGTGTGTTATGGAGGTACGGCCATTAATAATATTTTGCCTGTAGAGGACCAATTTTACGATTTAAACAAGGAAATTCCGGATTATGATTTTTACAGTTCGGATGCTCTCAATGACGCCAAGGAACTTGCCGATATTTATTTTGCTGCGGGGTTCAAAGACGTGGAGGCGAAAAGTGGGGTGCATTTTGGGACATACAAAGTGTTTGTCAATTTCATCCCGATGGCGGATATTACGCAAATAGATACTGTCATTTTTGACCAATTGAAGAAACACGCGATACAACGTGGTGGAATCAGATATGCCCCGCCCGATTTTTTGCGAATGGGAATGTATTTAGAGTTATCTCGTCCGGCGGGGGATGTGTCGCGGTGGGAAAAAGTGCAAAAACGTTTGACCTTGCTCAACAATAGATATCCTCTACAGGCTCTCCCTTATGCAAACAAACTTCCGGATGATTTTTCCGTATTAAACCCTCCCCTTTCTCTTTCTCTTTCTTCTCCTCTTTCTTCTCATTCTCTTTCTCATGTAAATATTGGGAAAATATGTTTTGATGCAATTGCTAAACATGACGTGGTATTTTTTGGATCGTTGGCCATGTGTTTATATTCTTCTTACTTGACATCATCATCATCATCTTATAATCATAAACAAATGGTAAAACAAGTAATGAATAAATGTAAATTTATGATATTATCGAATACACCGGAATTATGTGTTGACGCGGTAAAAACGCGACTCAAGGAAAAAGACGTGATGTTGCCTGTAGAGGTGATTCAACATGATGCGATTGGGGAGTTGGTTTCGCGTCATTATGAAATACGGGTGGGGGAACAAACCCGGATGGTTATATTTGAACCTGAAACGGCGTGTCATTCTTACAATATGACGACCACGATTGATTCGCCGATTAAAGTGGCGAGTATTGATACGTGTCTTTGTTTTTATTTGGCGTTTTTATTTTCAGGGAGGAAAGAAATGTTTTGTGAGGAAAGAATACGGTCATTAACACACATGTTATTCACAATACAACAAATAAATCGGCTAAGTCAACATGGGTTACTTAGGCGATTTTCGACCGATTGTTACGGCAAACAAAAATCACTTGTGGATATGCGCGAAGAAAAGGCGCAAAAATTCATTGAATTGGCTGGGAACAAACGATCTGTTGCATACCAACAATGGTTTCTCAGTTATAGTCCCACCCGGATTAAACAAACCATGAATATTACCCGACGACGACGCCGCCGCCGCATCAGCAAAGATGATGACGACGGACAAGACAAATATGAACACAATTTACGTTCATTCCTACAGGATTTCATCGCTTTACGTTAACATTAGCCTAATTTGACAAAACCTTCTGAACTAGATCTCGAATTTGAATCTTCTATCGTTTCCTTTTCCTTTTCCTTTTCCGTTTGTATTTCTTCAGGAACAGGTTCCAAAACATTCTTAAATTGGAATTCATTAAAATCCACTGCTCCAGTTAAAACAGATAATTCTTTATCCATCTCATTCTCATTCAAAACTTGGTTTAGATCGATATCAAAAACATCGTCATCGTCTAAATGAAGTGATTCGGAATCCGTTTCTGATTCGGAGTCAGAGTCAGAGTCAGAAATTAAATGAACATGTGATTTGTGTTTAGGATAATAAAATTTAGAAAGTTTATGAATCATATCTGACCCAAAGGAACATGTAAAATATATACAATAGATTAAATTGGCTAAATTTTCAATATTAAGAACCATTCGATTTATTTTTTTATTATTCATCAACCTGTAAAGGACATATAAACATACAAGTTGATAGATGTCAAACGAAATGATCATTTTATGAACGCAATGATCGTTTCCTGTCATATTTGTTGTTCCAGTCATTATTTAATTTTTTTTAAATTTATTTTTATAATTAAAGTAAAAAGAGGATGTATTGTTTAAATTGTTTTCTTACATGCAGATTGAATTAAGTGTTTTGCCTATAGAGGAATATTATATCATTCGGTGGATCTTTTTTTTATTTATTTTCTATCATCTTGTAAAGGACATATAATAATGCAAGATTATAGATGTCAAACGAAATGATAATTCTATAATGACAACGATCGTTTCCAGGCATGTTTGTTTCAGTCATTCTTTAATTTTTAATTTATTTTATTTTTAATTTATTTTTAATTTATTTCAATTTTATTGTTAAAGTAAAAAAGAATGGGTTTAAATGGTTTTCCTACATGCAGATTGAATTGAGTTTTGCCTGTAGAGGAAATATTATTCAGGGTTCAGGCATCTTTTGTTTTTTTACACCTTTTCTCATTTAAAACGCCCATTATAGACGCAAAAAAATAAGAAAAAATATAAAATCAATAGTAGGAATTTCACCTACGATGGTCTTACTTTTTCCTGTTCTTTTTTTTTATTGGAACAGGTGAAAGACGAAATTTGAAATTTATAAATTCTCATATAAAATGGGCGTTTTAAATGAGAAAAGGTGTAATAATACTTCCAGAACTTTCTAAAATGGAATTGAATAAAATTTTCCAGAATAAAACTTTGATAAAACAAAAATATTTTTCTACTTTCCTAAAACATCGATCTGGAAAAGTTTAGATTTTCAAAACCATCTTTTTCATACATATCCAAAAAAAAAACAAATGCTTCCTGAAGACCCAACAGAAAATCCCGGTCCAACAGGACCACCTCAACCATTGACTAATGTGTCAGGCGAGACCTTAAAAAGAACGGACTTTGAAAATGAATTATTATGGAAAGTGTATTTGTACATGATAATCATCGAATTAAAATACGGCCATTGTGAAAGCAATTCTCGTTTTACAAGGGATGAGATAAAATACTTATTTAACAAAGCCATGGAATATTATCCAGAAATGAAAGAAATCTATTATTCGGGAAGTGTTTTATCGACGGGTTATAGGAATTATGCATATTATTACATCAAATTACCGGAAAAATCAACATTCAGATCTATCCTAAATAAATTAGCCATACATGAGAATATTTATGGAAAGGGTTTGGCGCTCGATACATTTTTATATATGTTTTCGCGAAAATTTAGTAAAGAAGATGCAGAACGAACGAAAGAAGAATTACCATTTTATATTGTGCTAAAAAGCAAAGAATTCCAATTGAAAACCATGAAGGAAATGTTCGGAGGAATATAAATTAATTAATATTGACAAGTATAAAATGTATTTTTAGATTTCAATTTGTAGAAAAAAATATTTAAATTAATCTGTTATCGGTAAAAAGCAATAATAAATTTATTTCTTTTTTTTTTGAGAAAAAGACATAAATGGAAAAAAATAGAGTTATCTTGATCCACCAACACTCCAGAAAATGTGGTGGCATGGGGGATTTAATCCGATCTTGTATGACTTTTTATGCCGTCTCCAAAAAAAACGGTTTCGATTTCACAATTCATTTAGGGTTAAATCCTTATCTTGAACTGTGTTTCGCTCCATTCCCAACATTTAATATTAACAACGAACAAAAAACATTCGATATCAAATATGAACAGGTCTGTTTACTGGAAGGCGATTATTCCCAACCACCCGAAAAAACCAATCAATTATTGAATCAAATCACCGAATGGCAATCATTTTCCCTACAGGCAGAAAACAAAATTCGTATCATTTTAATCCAGTCTAACGCGATGGGGTTTTGGCCTGTAGAGGAAATTGCACAATGGAAACAGGACTTCTTCAACCAATTTTTCAAACCCAGCGACCTTGTCGCCTCCAAAATCGCGGAAATACGGTCTAAATACAACATCGTCGAAAAAGATTATTTGTCCATACATGTCCGTTGCGGCGATTTGGTCATTCAAAAAGAACAGACGGAAGAACAACTCGCACAAAACCCTTTTCGCCATGTCCTCACCGAATCCACCGATTACCGTTTACTCGGCGACGATATTTCCTCCATCATCAACCACCTCATGGAAAACATCGTCAAACAAATCAATCAATCAAAAACAGAAATAAAACAGGTCATTATCCATTCCGATTCCAAAGAAATGCGTTCCCTACTTGCACAAATCGCAAGTAAAACAATGACAGATATCACATTCATTACATTGGATGATGTCGCCGTCGCACACGTCGCCGAATTCATCGGCGAAGTATCAGGACAAGGCTTTGCATCAACCGTCGCCGAATTTTTCATCATGTCCGATGCCCAAATGATATTATCCCCTACAGGCAACACAATCAGCCAGTTTAGCTTGTTAGCTTCTTGCGCAAAAAATAGACCCATTATGATTTGCGAAAGTCAAAAAGAGAACCCAGTCCTTAAGCTGCTTCCAATACATTTTGTTTGTACAATTTAACCGCGTTTATCATTTCATTTAATTCTGTACGGGCATCGTCCAATTGATATTGTAACATTAATACATCATTATTCACCGCATTTATTTTATTGTTTTGAACCGTTTTATTTTTCTTTTTATTTCCTTCTTGTTTCAACATTTCCTTGTCACGTTTTAATTTAGCAGCCGTCAATTTATTTTCCAGTAAGATGACATTGTCTGTTTTGTCTTCTACTTCATCCACCATTTGATTCTCTTTCTCTTTTTCTTTCTCAACAGATCCTTTTCCAGATCCTCCTTCTTCTTCTCCTCCTTTTTTACCACTAAATAATTGTTTTTCAACCGACTTTTTAATCTTTTCATAAAACGTCATGTCACTTTTCTCTTTTTCTTTTTCTTTTTCCTTTTTTTCTTTCTCATCCGTTTCCGCCTGTAAAGACAGCAATCTGTTTTCCTCATCCTCATCTTCTTCATCATCTGAATGAATTGCTTCATTTTGTGGTTGATACATGAAATAATAGGCGCCACTAATAAGGGCGATGACGCCACCGATAAAACCAGTAGACCCTTGACCAATCATATCCTTGTACAGGACACATCGATAAAGTTCTTGTGATTTTTTTCCGATATCAATTGGTCGTAGACCTTGCATTTTTATTTCGTCGGGGGTTATGATGTGAAATCCGAGTTCATTCTGGGGATGAATCACTGATTCCATTAAATCGTAAAAATTGGATGGAGACAATTGTTCCAATAATGTATCGGGTTTGTAAATCGAATCTGGCTGATCAAATACGAACAATCGTTTTATCAATGTGTTCGCGTCAGTAAATAAACTGGCGAAAAACAAGCCCACCGTATTACTCATTGTCCCACGAATAAGAAATAATAATGGTAAAACGATTAACCATGGTAAAAAGGATGCCATTGTTATCGTGAATGGACGGAATTGATTATAATAAATGAGCGATGTAATTGCGTTTAAACAAAATGCGATGAATAATCCACCGACGAAATAATATGTAATCAGGAGAATCCAATTATAATCCCCTACGAGGTAATATTGTACAGAGACGAAAAGGATGGTTGCCAGTAGGAAACAATTGATTGCGAAAAAAACATAGGACGACAAATCGTATTTGCGTACCATTCTCGCGAATTTTGACGATGTCGATGTTGATGTTGATGTTGATGTTGATGAAATCCCCGCCATTTTCGCTTCAAAATCTTTTGTGAATATTTCACGCTCTTTTTTGAATTGGACATTTTTCTTTGTTTGATATTTCTCGTAAGATGATCCTTCACCCGGTTTTTTCAGTGTCTCAGCCATTCTTTTTATTTTTTTTCTGATTTTATTTTTCCAGACGATTTCCAGGGAATATGTTTTTTTTTTGTTGAATTAATTATTCTTTATTTGGAAAAGAAAATCGCGCGTTTTGACATGTAAAAGAAATAAATTAATTTATTACAATACAAACGAGATAGATAGGAGGTCTGGAAAACATTAAAAAAAAAAGATTATAATAAAGAAAGATGTCGCATTTAATTGAACCAGGTACTAAATATTTCCTAAGTGAATCATTACGACAATCTCATCATGTAAAGATGCAATATTATAATTCTTATTTTAATTTAGGATGCGTTGTCGGTATTTTTATTATTATTTGCGCTGTTTTATGGTGGAAATATAAAGGACGCAAAACCCCATTTGAAATTGAGGAAAAAGAACGTGAAAAACAAATATATGTCATGTCATTATTGCAAAAATATCAACAAGCGAAAATCAAAGAATCTCAAGCAAATATCACCAATTTACCTGAATGGGACGAAACCGAAATCATACAAATGTACCATAATTTAAAATGAAAAACAAAAA
>JACCED010338836.1_pt1 | contig 22660 bp, 18 predicted proteins | sample 7455021 | NCBI WGS metagenome assembly JACCED01 (sample SAMN15323456, study PRJNA562643) | freshwater metagenome | isolation source: river surface water | place: USA:Blue River Watershed | collected 2017-08-19
AATTTGTATAAACAAATACATTTTCTAATAAAATATATTTTTCTATTTCATCTTTATAAACATAACACATTGAATTATCTATAAATAAAAAATTTTGATTCTTTCGATTTTTCATTAATTCATAAAAAGATTCTATATATAAATTTGATAATACTAAATCAATCATTTTTTGTTCATCTATATGTGAAATATCAAAATCTTTAAAAAATGATATTATCTCTTCATTTTCATTATTTTTTTCTTTTTTTAAATTAATTATTAATAATTCATCATTATTATTATTAATATTTTTTTCAATTTTATTATTAGTATTATTTACAATATTAAATTTATTTAAAAAATTAATATTATTTTTTATTTTATTTTGGTTTTGATCTTTTTCAATAATATCCTTAATTATACATATTTTTAAATGATTATTTAAATTAGTCTTTAAGGAAAATATTTTTTTACAATATATACATTGATTTTCTTCATATTTAATATTATTAATTTTATCTTCTTCAAAATTTTTTATTATTTTTTTTTCATTTACATATTTTTTTTCAATACTTTTATTAAATAATTCTATACCATCTAATTCACATTCCTCATTATTTTTTTCACATTTTTTTTTTCTATTTAAATGTTTTTTTATATCACTAAGATTTGTACTTTTATAATAACATCTATTACATTCATAATAAAATTCTAATAAATTATTATTATCTTCATTTATATAATTTTTATCTTTTTCTTTTTCCATTATTATTTATTCATCTAACTATTCTATTTTATAAATTATTTTTTTATTTTAAATTTTTTTCATTTAACTAAATGAAAAAAAAAATTATTTATTATTTTAATTATATTAAAATAATCGAAAAAAGGTACTTAAAGAAAAATTAATAACTTCATATTAAGATTCCATGTCAACTTGTCTTCATCAATCTGATGATTTTTTTTCTTTTTTAGATAAAAAAGATAGCAGTAATTCAAAGAAGAAAGAGGAAGATATCTGGGATTTATTCAAAGAATGTCAAAATGAGATAAATACAAACAATGATAGTGATAATGATAATAATAATAATGTATCTTTATTAAAACAAAATTTAATAAATAAAGTTAATAATCAAATAAATGATGATGATTATGATGATAAATGTGAATATTGTAAAGCTGAAGATTGTTTAATAAATGATAATGAAACGATTGTTTGTAGTGCATGTGGTGTTGTAAATAGAATGATAATAGATACAAATCCCGAATGGAGATTTTATGGTAATGATGATAATAAAAGAAATAGTGATCCTAATCGATGTGGTGGTCCATTAAGTCCATATATACAAAATGGAACATTAAGTATTGTTATATTAGGTCATGGTAATGAACAATTTAGAAAAGTAAATAGATTCAATGGTTTAACTTATAGAGAAAGGTCATTTATGACTATATTAAATTCAATAACAAATAAAGCAAGTTTAGAAAATTTACCTCAATCTGTAATTGATCAAACTATATATTTATATCAAAATGTATGTGCACCTTATGTAAAAAAAGGTACATCCGTTCAAAGTTTATTAGCAAATTGTTTTGCTCATTCATTAAAAGAAAAAAGATTTATTCGCACAAGTAATGAAATTGCAAAATTATTTAATATATCACCTAGAAAGTTTTCAAAAGGTAATACTGAATTTAATGAATATTTAGATACTTATAATAAGAAAAATAATAAAAATGTATCAAATATTACTGCTAAAGAATTAATTACTCAATATGCTAAAATGTTAGATTTTACACCTGAACAAATTAAAAGTTGTTCATATGCATTATATGTTGTTTATCGATTAGGTTTATGTCCTGAAAATAATCCTAAATCAATTTCTACTGGTATTATTTATTTAGTATCAGAATATTATGGACTACCATATACTAAAAGAGATATTGCTGATTATTGTAAAACATCAGAAGTCACTGTAGGTGGTACATATTCACAAATGATTCGTTATAAAAATCATTTAATTCCTCCAAATAAAAAATAAAAATATAGTATTATTAAATTAAATTATAATAATTTTTTTAAATCCATTTTTTCAAAATAAATATAAAATATAAATTTTATATATTTTATATTAAATTTAACACCATTTATATAATATAATTATTTTTTTAAATTCATTTTATAAATTTAAATTTTATAAAAAATAAAATTATAAATATTATTAATCATTTTTTTCTAATTCAGATGTTTGTTCTTCAATTATATCACTATCTTTTCTACTCCAAAAATTAAATATTTTATAATCATTTAAATATATTTGTTTTAATCTTTCTCTATTTTTTTCAGTTAATTTACCTCTAGTTTTCTTTGATACATTCTCTTTTGGAAAAATTTGATCAATTTCATAACCTAACATCTTCAAAAATGGTAAAAATTCTTGTATTGTTAACATTAAATGAACATTTTTTGTCCAATATTTTAATGTATTATAAGGTGTAAAATTCTTTATTTCCCTATTTTTCATACTTCCTACTATTTGATCTAAAGTTATTGATTCATTATTTAATACATTTTTTAATCTTCTAGGCCAATCTTTACCCAATTTTTTTCTACTCAATCTATAATTTAATAAAGATTCATATCTCTCTATTGGATCTCTTATTATCGTAAATGTTATACCATCTCTTTTATTTGCTCTATTATGTTGTTTATTATTTATTTTAAAATATTCTAAATACTTCGCTGCATATGTTCCAGCACATTTTGGTGTATGAATAAATGTTAATTTTGTTCCATTTTTTATTTTATATTTAACAAATTCTATTAATTTTTGTTTCCATTGTGGTATTATATTAATATCAATATCAATATTTGTTATCTCTTTTTTTTCTTCAAGATTTTCTAAATTATCATTTGTTATTATATTATCCATTTTATTATACTTTTTTATTATACTTAAAAAACCTTTCTTAAACGATTTTTATAAAAAAAAATTTAATTTCTTTAAGTTTAATTAAATTAAATTAAATTAAATAAAAAAATTATTTTTTTTTAATCAATCCATTCTTCTAATATAGGATTTCTAGTTACACAACCCTCTTTATCTATTTCTAAATATTTTACTTTAACTTTTTTACCTATGAATTTCTTACTATTTTTTTCATAATCTTTCCATTGTTTTTTTCTTTCTTCAATATTTCCAATTGGTATAACCCAAAATGTTTTATTATTATTTTTCAAACATTTACATTGCCAAACCACACTTCCTTTTTGAGCCCCTTGACCTTCTTTAGCACCTACAATTTCAAAAATATTTTTTTTAAATTCTTTTGTTCTTAAAACATCATAAGATTTTTTATTCCATTTATATAATCCATCCAAATTTCTTACAATCACTCCTTCATATCCTTCCATTAAATATTTTTCATTTTCTTTAAGTACTTCTTCATAATTATTTAAAGTCACACAATCAACTAATTTTATATATTTAAATGAATATTTATCAAATATATTTTTTTTTAAGTAGTTAAATCTTTCTTTAAATTCCATATTCATTTTATTTATATTAAAACAATCAAAAATATAATATGACACTTGTTTCATTTTTTCAATATTATTTTTATTTACATATTGTTTTCTAACTAAAGAACCTATATCATGTAAAGCTAAACCTTTTTCATATAATTCACCATCTAAATATAAATCACCTAACCATAATTCTTTAATTTTACTCAATTCTTCTTTTATATGAGGCAAATGAAGAAAAGGTTTCATACCACGTGATAATAATTCTATTTTTTTATTTTTTATATCATAATGACTTAAACAACGATAACCATCTAATTTTTTTTGAACGCAAACAGGATATTTTAATTTTTGATAATGATCATCTAATTTATGTGCTCCCATTGGTTTAATTATACTTTGTTTTGTTTTTAATTCTTTTTTATTAGTCTTTTCTATTTCTTCATAAAATCCACTTTCTTTCTTTTTTTTAAATAAAGCATTTGCTTTTGTTAAAGTTTTTTTTTCATCATTCATTTCAAAAGGATTAGGTATAGTTATTTTACCTCCGATTATACCATATTCTCTACATATTAAATAATTATTACTTGGCACTTTGCTTATTTCTATCCATATTTTCCAAAATCTTTTTTTATTATTGTTTGTATCTAAATATAAAATTGGATATTCTTTAAAAATCATTTTTATATATTTTATCAAAACCCTATTTTTTATATTATTTTTTATTTTTTATTTTAATAATAATATTAAATTTTTATTATTCATTATAAAAAAAATATTTTTTATTTTAATTTTTATTTTTCATCTGATTTTTCACTCATTGTATCACTTCCACTATCAATTTTCATATTTGACGATGATAATGGAGAAGTTCCCATTACATCTTCTGGGAAAGCATATACTTGATTTTCCATTCCATAAATATCTAATACCTCTTTTACTACTTGATCTCTTTCAACATCATTTTTGTCAAATTCAACTGAATGTATACTTACTGACCTAGTTCTTCTCAATTTATTTGTAAAATCTTCTAAACCATTTGTTTCTGAATGTCTATCATGTTGATCCAAATCACCTGTTATTACTAATTTTGTGTTTTCACCAACTCTTGTTAATAACATTTTCATTTGTGATATTGTTGAATTTTGCATCTCATCTGCTACTATCCAACAATTTTTAAATGTTCTTCCTCTCATATATGCTAATGGAGATATTTCTATCTCCTTATTTTCTATCATTTTTTCTACTTCTTTAGGATGAATAAATTGATATAATATATCATATATAGGTCTTATCCATGGAGCCATTTTTTCATCAATACCACCTGGTAAAAATCCTAAATCTTCATCCACTGATACAACAGGTCTAGTAAATATAATTCTATCAACATTTCCTAATAAAAAATTACGAACTCCTTGTTCAACAGCTAAAAGAGTTTTACCAGTACCACTTGGACCTGTTGATACTATTATTCTTGATTTATTATTTTTTAAAAAACTTATATATTTTTCTTGAGCACTATTTTTTGCTTTAGAAAACTTTGTTTCAAATTCTGCTTTTTCTTTATTTGATAAATAATTCATTCCTAAATAATATTTTCTATCTAACATAATTTCTGTCTTAAATATTTCTATTTCTTCTACTATTTCATCTTCGTATTCATGTTTTCCCTTTTTTTTATTTCTATTTTTCTTACCTTTTATATCATTATTAAAGTTTTCCATTATTTCGACGTCTTTTCTTAAATCATTAAAAGAAAAAAAATATCTTTTCTTAATTCTTATTTTAATTATTCATTTAATTAATTAATTAATTAAATATAAAAAAAATATTAAATAATTTAATTTAATTAATTATCATTTCTAAATTTTTAATTCGTTTTTATAAATCAAAAATCTTCATTATTTTCTAAAATTAATTTATCATAATTAAAATAAATTTTTTCAATATTTACTTTCATAAAATTACTAAATTTTTTATAATCAGATGTTTCTATTTTTGTTTTTATTGTCTTATTATAAATAAAATAAAATGTTGGTATCTTTTCATATTCAAATATTTCTTTTAATTCTTCTAAGCTTTGTACCTCATCTATATCTTCTACTTTTATTTTTATCCAATTAATTTCATCATATTTACCATTTGTCCAACTATTATCTAATTCCATTTCAACACTTATTCTACTACATGGTTTACACCAATCTGCATATAATTGTATTATATTTATAGGTTTTTCTTCAATTAATTGTAAATATTCTTGATAATTTTTTATTATTTTGAATTCCATATTTATTATATTTTTAATAAATATATTTTTATAAAAAAAAAAATTAAAAATAAAATTAATATTTATAAGGATTTAATTTATGTAAACTTGATAAATATATATAAATATTAGTAAAATATTTTACAAAAAACAACCATAATGCAAATAAAATTGATAAAAAGAAAATATTTTTAGAATCAAAATTTTGTTCTAAAATAATTGTTCTTATAAAACCAATAAAAATTAAAAATAAAATAAATAAATAAAAAATTTCATAATATTGTAGTTCTGTAAAAGGTTTAAAACTCATTTGTTTCCTCTAATAAAATAAAATTTATTTTTATATAAAATAAATTTAAAATATATATCTAATATAAAAAAAAATAATTATGAATGGAAAAAATTAATTCAATTAATAAAGAAAAACATGATATTGAAAATCAATTAAATAATATTATTATTGAAAAACAAAATTATGAAAAAGAATTTTACAAAGAAAATTTTATCAAAGAATTTAAGTTTTTATTATTAAATGGATTTTATATGTATTTTATATATAACGATTTTATATCTTCTTTTGATTTTTCTATCAATAAATCACTACTTATACCTGTTTTTATTTATACAGATATGACATTTAAAAATATATATTTTGATTTATCTAATATTAATTTTCAAAAAGTTAATTTTATAAACTCAAAGTATTTATTTAATTTTAATGAAAAACAAAAAAAAATAATATTAAAAATACCTATTTCAGAACTAATTGATAAAAAAATACATTATTTTTTTTATTATAATCATAAAAACAATAATCAAGAGTTAAATATGTTTTTTACTTTATTTTTACAAAATTATAACTTATCACTTTATCATCCTTATTTTAATTTATATAACATATTATATGATGGTATTGAATTATTATAATGGTAAAATATTTTTTTGTGAATTATTATTCCAATTTATTATACCATTTTTATCTCTTACAAATTCATTTGCAAAATATTTAGTAAAATAATACCATACACTAAAAAAACTTGCAAATATTATTGATTTTGTTAATAAATTTGATTCATTTTTTAATAAAAATTGTCCAATATATCCAAATATCAATATTATTAATAAAGAACCTGATATCATTTCAGCATATTGAAAATTTTCAATTCTTAAATAACATACATTTTGAAAAACAAATAATATAAATTGTATTACTAAAAATAAATATATTGAATTCATATCTTCTGAAAAATCCATTTATTATTATATTCTTCTATATTTATTATATATATTATTTATTTAATTTTTATGTTTTCATTTCATTTATTTTTTTTGTTTTTCATTTATTTATTAAAAAAAAATATTATGTATTTAATAATTCATTCATTTCATAATAGTTCATTATTATATTTTTTATTAAAAGAATTATTAGCAAAAATATACCAGTCAAAAATATATTTAAAAGACTTACTTGTATATTTTGAATTTTATAATAAAAATAAAATAATGGTAAAAATAAAATAAAAGCAAAAATTAATTCTATTTTTTGATAATTAGTCAATAACAACATCTTTAATTTATTACTATATTATTTTTTTATTTTTTTTATCCAATTATTATTAAATTATTTATTATATGATTATTTAATAAATATTTACGTTTAATTAAATATAAAAAAAAATGAATATTATTTTTTTTTATATTATACTATATATATTTAAAGAAAAATTAATATTATTTAATAAAAACAAACGTAAAATGAGTAGTAAAAACAAAGGTGGTAAAAACCAACGTAAAGGTAAAAAAGTAAGAGTTCCTAATAAAAAAGAAGATATTCCTCTACCTGAAGTAGAAGATGATTCTCATGTAGGTATTGTACTTTCTCCTCTTGGAGATTGTAGATTTAATGTTCAATTAATTACAAAAACAGCTGCATCAAAAACATACACTTGTCACCTTTCTAAAGGTAAACAAAAAATGGGTTATGTTGTAGCTGGAAGTTTTGTTCTTTTTTCACTTAGAGAATTTGAAGAAAAAGGTGATATTATTTACGTATATAATGATGATGATGTAGCTTATCTTAAAAAAACAGGCGAAATTGCTGAAATTAATAATGATACTAGAAGTAAGAATGGTGTAACTGTATCAGTTGCTGATCCTAGTAAAAATTTAGGTTTCGATTTCGTTTCAGGTAATGATAATAATATCACTCTTGATAATGATGGTAATGAAATCATTGATCTAAGTGTTCTTTAATTATTAAAAAAAATTAAAAAATTAAACTAAAAAATATTAAATTAATAATTTAATAAAATTATTAAAAATTAAATAATTATAAAAAAAATCATTTTTAACTAATTAAATATATAACTTTATTTATATTTAATATTTATAAAATAATAAAAAAATAAAATCTAAAAATATATAATTTTCATTTAACAATAAATTGTATCCATTATATACTTTTTCATATCATCTTTTCTATTTTTAACCTCATCATTATTTAAATATATATCAAACGCCTTTTGTATATCATCTTTATTTATCTTTTTCTTTAAATCATTTGATTTACCAAATATTCTCCTTGCATGTGCTATTTTTGTTAAATGCCATAAATTCTCCATATCACCACCATTATATTTAAATACATCTCTGTGTTTTTTAAAGAATTCTAATGGTACTTGTTTATCTGAATCATTTTCAAATATCTCCCATCCATCATCTTTAATTTTTTTTAAATATATTAATCTTAAATCTTCTGCATCGTATTTATCAACATTTATTCTGAACTTAAATCTTCTATTTAAACCTGGATTATAAGCAAAAAATGATTCCTCTAATTGTTCTTTATAACCCGCTATAAATACTATTGTATCCTTATTTTCCGTCAAATTTTGATTGATTGTATCAATACATTCTTTTGAAAATGTATCTCTTTGTTCAGGATTTCCTAATGCATAAGCTTCATCAATAAATAATATACCACCTTTTGCATTATCAAATACTTCTTGAGTCATTTTAGCAGTATGACCACAATATTTTCCAATCATATCACTGCGTTTAACTGCACTAAATTTATCTTTTTTACAAATTCCTAATCCATAAAATATTTTACCAAGCATCTTTGATATCTCAGTTTTACCTGTACCAGGTGAACCTTGAATAACTGTATGCCACATTTCGTCTTTTTCTTTATCTCTTATATTTTGTAGTCTGAAAAATATTAAATCTAATATCATATCTTTTACCAATTTCATACCAATCATATTATCTAGATCTTTTAATGCTCCTACACATTTATTTAATGCTCTCATATTAATAACATATCTTTTTGAATCAAGTGGATCATATGTTTCACCTAATTCTATTAAATCTTTTAATGTTTTAATTTCTTTATCAATTGGTAAAAGTTCAGATGATTCTTCAAAATATGCATAAAAATCATCTTCTTCCTTTTCTTCTTCTTTCTTCTTATTCGGATTTATAAATATAGAACCTCCTCCACCCCCTCCACCTCCTAAAATAATAGAAAATATAGGATTTATACCTCCATTTTCATCACCAAAAATATCATCAAAATCATCTTGAGGTGGTCTTTGTTCTTCACTTCTACGATATCTCCTTTTTCGTCCTTCATTTTTATTATCATTATTTTCATTTTTTTCATTTTTTTTATTATCTTCCTTATCTTTACAATCATCACATTCATTATCCTCGCATTTTCTTTTTTTATTATTCTTATCATCATTTAAATCGTTACTAGTATTTGAGTTTGAATTTACATTATCTTTATTAACATTTTCTGAATTATTATTATTATTTTTAGATTGACTTAATTTTTTTTTAATATTATTTTTTTCTTTTTTATCGCTATTATTATTTTTATTCGAATTATCACTCATCTTTTTTAATCTTTTTTAATATAAAAATAAAAAAATCTTCTTATTTAAATTTTATTCTTTTTTCTTTATATTCTTTATATAATTAAAATTTTATATTTTATTTTTTTTTTATTTCTTTAAGTAGTTAAATTATAATTATTTTATTTTTTTTTTCGAATAAATAAAATAAAAAAATAAATAAATCTTTATTATTTTTTTTTGTCGAATAAAATATAATAATAAAGTATATTAATAAAAAAATGAGTGATCTTACTGATAAAAATAAATTGAATGATACAAAGAAAATAAAAAGTTCAACAAAAAATTTAGTACTTAATGAACTTATACAACAACAAAATCAAACAAATTCACAACCAATTCAAACAATTTTAACTAATACCAAAAAAAATATTAATTTATATAACAAAAATATAAAATTTATGCATTTTTTTCAAAAATGCTTATTTAAGCTTTCAGAACATTTGAACAATTTATCCATTCAAAAATATATTGAACCTGATGATTATACATCTAAATTAACTCAATTAGATGAAGTTCTTAAAAAAATAAATGATATTGAATTAAATCAAACAAATTATTTTAAGAAAAATACAAAATTATTATTAGAAAATAATTATCCTGAATTATTCACATTATTAAAAAATATTATTATCACTAATGGTTTTCCAGATTTAAATATTATTTTATCAATTATTAGTCAAAATTATTTTGAAGATTTTAATAATTATAATGAAGAATTTAAAGATTATATTAATATTTTAAATGAAAATTTTATTACATTAAATATTCAAATTTATCAAGATGAAAATGAAAAAAATAAATTTAAAAATTTACATAATATTGAATCTTTAGATATACCAACTATTAAACATCTTTTAACAAGTTTTTTAACAAAAGGAAAAGTATTAAATGAAAAAATAGATGGTTCATCCATAATTTTACCTTTTAATAATTTTATTATAGTTTGTCATGGTTTATTTAAAAAAGATTCTTTAAATTTATGTAAAAACTCATCTATTTATCAAAAAAAAATGAATGCATTAATTGAAGATTTAGAATATGTTGATGTTCCTAAAGAATTTAAAGATAAATACATAGAACAAATATCATTAAGAGACTTTATAGTCTATCCTACCAGAGAATTAGCTGTTTCTCTTAAAAATGATTATCAAGAATACTTATTAATGAAATCTAAATCATTATCTTTTATTATAAAAGATTTTATTAAATCACCTCCTGAAAAACAAAGAAAAACATTAATTCTTTTATTAATTGGGGACGACGAATCTAAATTTAACGCTAATATGATCTTTGATTTAATTAAATCACAAAATATAACTTTCCAGGGTCAACCTTTAACAGATATTATTTACAAGAGTTTTCATTGGAAAATACAAAAAATATTTAAAGTATCTCTTAAAAGTTATGAAGACTCTAAAAAGAAAATTGAAAATTTAACTATTAATGATATACCTTATGAATCAAGAATAGCAGCATTAAAAACATCAGACTTTGTTAAGTCAAAAGCTATGGATAAAATGAAAGAAATTAATGGTTCAAAAGAAAATAGTAATAAAGCACAACAATGGTTAGATGGATTTTTAAAAATACCTTTTGGAGTTTATCGTGAAGAACCTATATTGAAATTTTTTAAACTTTATCAAGAAAAAATAGAAAATTATATTCAAATATTATCTACTGAAATTTATGATTTTGAATCTTATATAGTTGATACTAATAACATAAATCATAAAAAATATTATGATATATTATCTCCTGTTATTAATGAATTTTATGGAACAGTTAATGAAAAAAGTGAAAATTCATATGAACAATTTATAAAATATTTAAATAAAATCTTAAAAGAATTAGATGATATTGATCACGATGTATTTTTAAAAAAAACAAACAGTGAAAATTATTTATCCAATATTCTTCAAAATAATAATAATAATAAAATTTTAAATTCTAATATTAATAGTCCTATTAAACTAAATAAAGTTAAAAGTTCAGATTTTGAATTTGTTGATATAGAATCACCATCCTTAATAGAAATAAATGACAATAGAAATTTTAATTTTACTAATACTAATGATTCTAATATATTTTATAATTTATCTAAAAATTTATCTTTTGAATCCCAACAAATACTTTATAATATTCTTTTCAAAAAAAATATTGTTAACGAATCAACTTTAGAAAAAAGTAAAGATGAATTAAATAAATTTATTGAACTTAAAGAAAAAATTTTAAATAGTTCAAATTTAACACAAGATAGTATAGAACTATTAGATAACAAATTAAAAGAATTAGAAGAATTAATTGTGACCCGTTCTTTTACTGAAAATGAACAAAATAATGATTCTTTAGAATTTGAATTCCAAAAATTCGTTTACAAAAATAAAAAGAAAATTAAAAATTATGTTGATGAATGGAATGAATTTAAACTTAAAAAGAAAAATTATTTACAACAAGTCGAAAATATTTTAGATAAATGTACCTATGGACAATTTGAAGCAAAAAAACAAATGAAACGTTTAATTGCTCAATGGATGAATGGTAACAATGCAAAAGGAAGTTGTATTGGTTTACAAGGTCCACCTGGTGTTGGTAAAACTAGTTTATTAAAACATGGTCTATCAAAATGTTTAGTAGATGAAGAAGGTAATCCTCGTCCTATGATTTTTATTCCTATTGGTGGTAGTTCTAATGGATCATTTTTGGAAGGACATAATTATACTTATTTAGGTTCAACATGGGGTAAAATTGCAGATGCTTTAATGGAAGCAAAATGTATGAATCCTATAATTTTTATTGATGAATTAGATAAAATTAGTAAAACAGAACATGGTAAAGAAATTGCTTCTATTTTAACTCATATAACAGACGAAACACAAAATCATGAATATTTTGATAGATATTTTGCATCTGTTCCTATAGATTTATCAAGAGTTTTATTTGTATTTTCATATAACGACAAAGATAATATTGATCCTATTTTAAGAGATAGAATTCAAGAAATCAAAATTAAAGGATTAACTAAATACGAAAAAATTGTTATCTGTAAAAATTATATTTTACCCGAAATTTATAAAAATGTTGGATTTGGTCCTGACGAAATTATATTCAGTAATGAAACATTAGGTCATTTAATTGAAGATTATACTTTTGAAGATGGTGCAAGAAAAATAAAAGAAATATTATTAAATATGGTACGCGAAATTAATTTAGAAAAAATTAATGGTAATATCGAAGAATTCCCATTCTTTGTTAATGACAATTTTGTAAAAATTTTTATGGAAGATAAACGCAAAATTAAAAGAAAAGTTATTCATGATAAACCTATGGTTGGTTTATGCAATGGATTATATGCAGTTTCTGGTAGTAGTGGTATCGGAGGAATCACTCCTATGCAAATGATGAAATTCTTACCTACTGAAAAGAAATTATGTATTGAAAAAATAACTGGTAGTTGCGGTGAAGATATGATTGAAAGTGTTAATTATGCTTTTACTCTTGCTCTTAATCTTATTCCTGAAGATATGCTTAAAAAAATTATGGAAAATCCCTATAGTATTCATGTACATTGTGGTGATAGTGGTCAGAAGAGTGGACCATCTGCTGGAGCTGTTTTAGCAACGACGTTTGTAAGCCTTCTTACAGGAATAAAAATTAAAAATTATTTCTGTGCAACAGGAGAGTGTAGCATTTTTGGTAAAGTATTAGCCATAGGTGGCTTGGAAGCAAAATTAAACGGAGCTATCAAAGCGGGATGTACTGTGTGTTGTATTCCTAAAGAAAATGAAGAAGATTTAAGATTAATGATCAAAAAAGATCAAGAAGAAAAGACAAAGATGTATCGTTCAGAATCAATGAAAAATTTTGATTTATCACCATTAGTAGAACATGAATCATTCGATTATCAATTAGAAGAAAATAAAGTGATTTACAAAGATAAATTAACAGTATATATTGTTGATAATATTATTGATTTTATGAAAGTAGCATTAGTAGATAATGATATTAAATGGAATACATCATTTATTATGAAAGATATTGAAAAATAAAATTTATTTTCTATTATAAAAATCATTATAAATAAAGTTTAAATAATCATATAATTTATATGATACTGAATTCCAACTATAATTTTCATTTATATATTTAATTAAATATTCATAATTATTATTACTTTTAAAATTATTTCTTTTTTTATTATATAATTCTTCAATTTTTAAAATAATATCATTTACTTGAATTATATTTGAAGAATATTCATCATTTATTTTTGAATCTACAAATTCTATTAAATCTGTTTTTGTATTTTCTTTTATATCATTCATCACTTCCTCTAAACTTCCTGTTTTAGGTATTAATATATTTAACCCTGATGATAATGCCTCTAATGCACTTAATCCAAATCCTTCACTTGAAAAAGGATAAATATATAAATCGCATATATTAAATAATTTATTTATATTTTCAAAATCTAATACTTCATCTATAAAAATAATATGATTGTTCATAAATTCATTAAATAAATCCTGATTAAAAATATTATTATTATATTTTAATATTATATTTTTAATAGAATTATATATATTATTTTCTGTACTATACATATTTTTCATCATTTTTAATATTAATTTTACATTTTTATTATTTTTTAAATAAACAATAAAATATAATGATTCTAATATCAAATAAATACCTTTATTTAATGTTTGAGCTCCCATTTGAATCATCAAAAAATCATTTTTATCTATTTTATACTTTTTTTCATATTTTTCATATATTTTGTTTTTTTCATTTTCACAATTTATTCTATAAAATAAATTTGTATCTACACCATGACTAATAATTTTATTTTTATAATTCATATTTTCATTTATATATTTATTTAATCCTAATGATGACCATTTACTAGGTGTTAAAAAATAAAAATTATTATATACTTCAAAATACATTTTAACATAAAATTCATTTATATCTTTATTATTTATAATAAAATTATTATAATCCATTTTTTTTCCAAATTCTGAAGTATAAAACAAACAAATTGGTTTATTTGATAAATTTTCATCTAAATTTAAATTATATGGATAACATAATCTAAAAATTAAATCAATTTCTTTAAGTACTTCATTTTCATCATTTTTAATATAATTCATTTTTTCAATTATATTTGAATATTCAATCGGTAAAAAAGAATTATGAATATTCTTCCAATTTGAATTATAATACTCTTTTTCTAATAAATAAAAATCAATTTTTTCACTAAAATTTTTATATAAATAAATTAAATGAAAACAATTAACTATAGAATAACTATGTGGTATTTTTGTCCATGATTCAAATAATATTTTTATTTTTCTATTTTCCATCTTTATTTTTTACATTTATTATTTATTTTTTTTAAGTACTCATTTTTTTAATTAATATATTATAAAAAAAATATAATTAAATAATTATTTTAATTAAGTTTTAATTTAACTTAAAAAAAAGTATTATAAATTAAAAATATTAAAAAAAGATGGATGAATTTTATGATTTATATACAGATATATTAAGACATAAAAAAAATAATATTAATGAATTTTATCAATATAGTTTAAAAATATTAACAAGTGTTGATTATCATAAACAATTTGATATTTTAAATAAATTGATATATTTTTTTCCAAATGATTATTTATTATATTATTATATGGGATATATACATTTAAATATAAATGAATATACTGCATTAACATGGTTTAAATTATGTTATGAAAAAAATCCTGATTATTTAGAAAATATTTTAGATATGGGAAAAATTTTTATAGATAAAGATTTAGAATTAGAATTATTTAAATATATAAAAGATGAAGATGTTATAAAATTTAATAATGATGAAAGATTTTTACTTTTAATAGCTTCAGGACATTTAAAAAATGAAAATTTTAAAAAATCATTAGAATATTTTTTAATTTTAATAAAAAAAGAAGATAAAATGAATGATGATTTAAAAATTAAAATTTATAATAATATTGGAAGATTATATTCTAATTTAAGAGATTTAAAAACTTCTAGTATTTATTTTAAAAAAACAATTGATTTATTATTAAAAAAAAAAATTTTAAATAAAAAACATATTATTGATGTTGTATCAAATTTTATTACAAATCAAGATTATGAATATTTTAAAGATTTAAATTTATCATATGAAGAAAAGTTCAAAAATTATGAATTGATTAATGACATATATAAAGAACAAAATATTTATTCTTTTGATTTAACAAATAAATTAAAAAATAACTCTGATTATAAAATTAAAATTGGTTTTGTATCTAGTGATTTTTTCTCTCATGCAGTCACTAATTTTATTTTACCAATTTTAGTTAATTTAAGAAAAAATATTTTTGATATTTATTTATTTTATAATAATAATATTGAAAATTCATCACCTTATATCAATTTATTAGAAAATATTAATTTAATTGATATATCTAGAGTTCATGATACTTTAGAATTATCTAATTTTATATATTCTTATAAAATAGATATATTAATCGATTTAAATGGTCATACTTCAAAAAATAGATTAGATATTTTTGCTTTAAAACCATCTCCTATTCAAATGACTTATTTGGGTTTTCCTAATACAACTGGTTTAAAAACTATAGATTATAGAATAACTGATAAAATAGCTGATCATCCTGAATCCAAACAAATTTATAGCGAAAAATTAATATATATGTCAAAATGTTTTTTATGTTATTTTAATATTTTACAAAATAAAAAAGAAGATAATAAAGAATTTTATAATAATATAATTTTAGGTAGCCTTAATAAAGAATTAAAAATAAGTCTAGATGTTTTACATTGTTGGAAAAAAATATTAGAAAAAACCCCTAATAATGTAAAATTATTAATAAAATTAGAAAGTGAAAAAGACTCATTATATTTAGAAGAAAAAAAGAATTATTATTTAAAAGAATTAAATTGCGATTCTGAAAGAATTATTTTTATACCAAGAACATCACAACCTGATTATTTTAAACTATTTTCTTTTATTGATATGTTATTAGATACTTTTCCATATTCAGGAACAACTACTACTTGTAATGCATTATTTAATTCTGTACCTGTTATAACTTTATATAATCAAAATAGTCATGTTCAAAGTGTATCATCATCTTTATTAATTAATTCAGGTTTTCCTGAATTAGTCACTTATTCTGAAGATGAATATGTACAAAAAGTTGTTGATTTAACACAAGATATTGAAAAAATAAAAATGTATAAAAAAAATATACATCTTAAATTTAAAGAACTAATGAATCCCAAATTATTTGTTAAAGAATACGAAGAAATTTTAATTAATTTATATAATAAACATTTTATAAATTAAATAAAAAAATTATAAATATAAATATAAATCTAACAAGAATGTTGTTTTATCATCATAACTACTTTAAAACCTTCAATCCAATTATACTTTTCTTTAATATCATTTTTGATTTTTTCAATATCAAAATCTAATTCACATGAATTACTATTTGTTCCTTCTCTATCATTTCCCCATCTTGATGTACTTAATAAATTTTTTACAGGATATAATAAAAATTTATCATATAAACATCCGTACTCTAATGTATTTACTGAACCACTAAATTGTGAAGATTTAAATTCTTTTTTACTTCCATTTTTTTTTGATTCTTCAATAAATTTTATTTTAAACTCATTGATTTTATTTCTTTTATTTTCTTCTTCTAAATTCTTTGCTAATTCATCTTTTTTTTCTTCATTTTGTTCATTTTGTTCATTTTGTTCTTTTGATTTTTTTTTACACACACCTTTTTTTTTTACAATTAAAAATTCATTATACAAATCATAATAAATATTTTCAAATGCACTTGTGAATGAATTATTTTCGTCTTCAATAAATCCATAACTAAATATTTTTTTTAACTCTTCAATATTTTCTATATTAATTTGTTCAATTAAATCACCTAATTTAATTTTTAATCCAATTGATAAATTTACACTCTCACTTTTACCCATTTTATTATTTAGATGTAAATTTATATAATTAATATTATATATTACAATTTTTTTAAATAGATTATTTTTTAATTTAATAAATCAACTTATCTAATAATAAAATTTGATTTATTTAAAATTTTAATTTTATTTTTAGATGAATTTATAATACTTTTATAAATTTTATATTGTTTATCTATTAGTTTTTTAAATAGTTCTTTATTATTTTTAATATATTTAATTACTTTATTTTTTTTTTCTATTTCAAAAGAATCATTTAAATCTATTTTTGTCCCAAATAATTTTTCTGTTTTTTTTATTATATTTTTTAAATTAATTACATCATTTATTGAATAACCAAAATAATTATATGCATCTATTAATTTTTCTTCTGAAGAAGATTCAAATTCCACAAATTGAATTATACTAGGTATATTTATTATATAAATATTTATATTATTTTTAAAAACATAATGTTCTTTTATTATATTATGTAAAGCAATACATTCATATTTTAATATTGTTAATAAAGATTTAATTTCTTCTAAATTTTTAATATTTAATCTAAATTTAAATATATTTTTATTTATAATTCTCTCAAATTCAATATATAATATATTACTTTTTAATGATGTATCGTATATTACTTTTATTTTATCATTATCTTTATTTTTAAATATTAAAATTTGTAAAAAATGTTTATTTTTTAGTTTAACATCTTTATTTTTTTCTATTTGTTTTATTAAATTATCATTTAATATAAAATAGACGTGATTTGGAAATAAAGTTTTTCTAATTGCTTTTTGTAATGTAAAATCTTTTACTGGATGAAATAATGTATTTTGTTCTTTAAATATATCATCTATTGTCCATATTTTTCTAAAATAAATATTTTTTAATTCATCTATTTCTTTTATATTTAAATCATAATATTTTGCTAATGTGACAAAAATATATTCTGAAAAAAATAAATAATTTTTTTTTTCTGCATATAATTTTATTTTATTTAATAAATTTTGAGATACTCTAATTGCACATATCATTGATTTTGATAAAAAAGGTTTTAATTTTGAATCCATATATTTATTTAATTGTTCTTGATGACTATAAGGTATATTAATATTATTATTTTTAAAAAGTTTATTTGTTCTTAATAATAAATCTATTAAACCAAATTTTTCATATTTATCATCTATATCTTTTAAAGATGTTGGTAAAGGTATAAAAACATCATCTTCTATAAACCATATATATTTATAATTTATCTTATTTTCTTCACAAAAATAATATATTCCTTTATCCCATGCACTAGGTTCTCCTTTTTTAACAGTAAAAGCTAAATGTAAATATCCATATTTATAACATGTCTCTTCTTTTACTTTTATAAAATTAAAATCTTTAAATCTTTTTTTTTGTTCTGATATATCATAATTATTATCATCAACAACAATATAAATATCATATACATCACCTTTGTATAAACCATCATATAATTCTAATAATTCATCTGGAGGTTGATATCCTAATAAACAAATTGCTATTTTATTTGTTTTTATATTTAATGATTTATTATTCTTTTTATTTATTTTTTTTATTTTTTTCTTTTTGATTAATTTTTTTATTATTTTTTTTTTAGATTTCATAATAATATCCCTAAATATTAATTATAAAAATATTTGTTTATATTAGATAAAAATAAAAGAATAAAATGAATAATAAATTTTCAGGATGTGTATTTGTGACAAAAGAATATTGGTTTGATAAAGTTTATAATTCAAATAAATTTATAATAGATCAAATAAATAAAATTAATTTAATAAAATATCAAAAAATTATATTAAAAATAAAAAAATTAAACCAAAAACAAATTGAAAATCCAATAAATTCAAGAACACAATTAATAGAGTTAAAAGAAATTCAAAAAAAGATATTTCAAAACCAATTAAGAGGTTATTATACAATAAAAAGAACACTAACACTATTAAATAATAATCCAAATATATTTTTATCAAAGCCTATACCACTCAAAAATTATAGAAATCAATATTTAAAAGGAAAAGTAGGTTTATTAAAATCTATTTTTGAAATGGAACGAAAAATATGTCAATTAGTTTTTATGAAAGATATTACTTTATTAAGAAATGAAATGATTGTAGAACGTAATGAAAGCCAACCTAATATTTCTACACCCAAATTAAGAAAATTATTTCAAAATTGGATGAATTCTAATCAACCTTTAAAAAATAATAGAACACTTATAAATATGGAATATACAAATTATTTAGCACAACATATGAAAAATTATGGTAATGAGCATAAAAGAATATTTAAAAATGTAGAAAATGATAATTATAATTTATCCTTACGATTCAAAAAAGAACATTTGAAAACTGAAGAATGTAGATTTGCTATTAAAGAAAGAACACCTAATGAAAATAGTGAATTTTTACATGAATTAGAAGATATACCATTTATACCTTGGGAAATATTATTGGATAAATTAGGTTTAAATTCATTACCATTTTTAAATCAACATCCAATACATAAAAGAGCTATTATAAGATTATTAAATTTATATTTAATGCCAATCACAGAACCATTTGATGATATTTTTAGATTAAAAAGGGAATATTATTTATTATGTATTTCATTTGTATTATTAGATTTTAATACTGAAAATATTAGTTATTTACCTGAATCTAAAGGAACATCTGGTTTTACAGCATCTACTCGTTTAAATAATGAATCTATTTATAAATTAGAAAATTTAAGATTAAAAAATTATCCCAAATCTAGTTATATGTCATCAATTTATCTTTTTTCATTTTTTATTCAAAAATATTTATATAATTTAAATCCATTATTTGTACCAAATATTGAAAATATTTATTTACATTTAACATATCCAGAAGAAGAAAAAAGAAAAAGTATAACAAAAATGAATCTTGCTAGAAAAAATAGAATTAATTATAAATACTCTTTAAATTTACAACAATTATTAATTAAACCAATACAAATAAATAAAAAAAAAATATATTTTTGTGAAATAAACTTTTTTTATGAATTTATTATTGAAGTATTAAAAAAAATATGTGAAATATTAATATTTTATCAAAATGAATGTTTTTTTGTTCATAGAGATTTACATTTACCAAATATAATTGTTAATTTTAATATTATAAATAATAAATTTGATTTATCAAAATTTGAAGTTAAATTAATTGATTTTACTTTTTCATCTTTAATTATTTTTAATTCAAATAATATTCCATGTGAATTTATGAACTCTAGTTTTAATCATTTTATGGATATAAGACTGTCAAATCCTTATTTAAATAAGGATTGGAATACTTATGATTTAAGATATTTTATAATAACATTTTTATTTGCTAGATTATATGATGAAGATTTGAATAAATTAAATAAAAATATTATAATTGATAATATTAATTATAAAAATTCTAATATAAAAAAAATAAATAATGTTTTAAAAAAAATTAGAAATTTAATATTAAATATTTTACATATTAATGAAGATTATAGAAGATTATATGTTGATTTTAAAAATAGTTATAATAAAAGTTGTATTGATTTTAATTTAATAATATATAGAGAATTATTATTTAAACAAGAAATATTTGAACATATATTCGGTACTAATTGTAAAATTGAATATTTTAATCCAAGATATTTTTTAAATGAATTAAAAAAAAAAAGAAATTAGTTATTTATTATTTCATTTATAAACAAATCGTTATTATTTATAATTTTATCTTCAAAATTAATATTAAAATAATTTAAATTATTATTATTTTTTAAATTATAAATTTTATTTAAAAATAATAATTTTAAATTTTTTTTTATTTTATTTTTAGAATTATTCTCTTTTTTTAAATAATTTTTAGTATTATAAATACAATAAAAAATTGATATATATGTGTATAAAATGTATAATTTATATGAATGATTTAATATTAATTTTTTTTTATAAAAAGTATTAAGTTTAATAATATTTTTAAGATAATTTATTAATTTTTTTTCATTTTTTTTATTTTTTATTATAAATTCATAATTATTTTTTATAATATTTTTTAAATTTTCTATTTGATTTATATCTTTTTTAAATCCTTTACAAAAAACTATAAATTTATCAATTATATAAACTTCATTAAAAATAAAATTTAAATAATATAATGTATCTATAATACGAATATCTGGAATTGATATTTTATATAAACATGAACCTTCTTTATTTAAATAATTATATGAATATAATATAGAACTAATAATATAATAAACATTTAAATTTTGGTATTTTTTTATATTATTTTTTTGATTTTTATAAAATGAACTATTTTTTTTTAATTCAAAACCATAATAAATATTTTCGTAATTTATTTTTTTTTGTTTTTTTTTTTCAATTAAAATATCATTTGTTGTTATTAATTCATATTCTTCATTATTTGTAAAATTTTTAAATATTTTTTTTTCAAATCCATGTAATGATTGCATTAAATTTAATACTTTATTAATTTTTTCTTTTTGATTATTTTTATTAATATTTTTTAATAATTGAACTCTTTGATCTAATTCTTTTTGAAAAGGCTCTTCTTGATATGTTTTTTCAAATATTATTTCCATATTTACATTTTTTGGTATTTTAAATATATTTTTAACTTTTAATATTTTGCTAATTGTTTCTTTTTCAATTTTGTCAATATTATTTTTCATTTTAATTTTATTTAACTTCTATAAATATATAAATATATTTATAAATAATAAAAATATTAATAATATATTTTTTATTAAACAAACATAATTTTATTATATATTTTAATTTTACTTCCAAATAATTCTAATATATTTTGATATATCTTATATTGTTTTTCTAATAATTTTTTATATAATTCTTTTCTTTTTTTTACATATTTTAATGCTTTTTCATATTTTTCAAATTCTAATGAT
>JACCED010639249.1_pt1 | contig 22653 bp, 17 predicted proteins | sample 7455021 | NCBI WGS metagenome assembly JACCED01 (sample SAMN15323456, study PRJNA562643) | freshwater metagenome | isolation source: river surface water | place: USA:Blue River Watershed | collected 2017-08-19
AACACGCTGTGGTGATTCTCATTGGCTAAAACTTCAACCTTCAAGTTCAATCCTTTATAGTTACGTGAGCGCAATTGCTTTTCCATATCCCGCAAGTCCTTTACCATAGGGTAATAATCGTTTTCCAACTCACCAACAAACATGGAGACATTTACCGGTAGTTGCGTATGGAATTTCGCGTACTCCTTTTCCATGCTGAACATCACCCGATTGTCGTACCACAACGAAGGACTACCAATGATGTAATCAGTAAAGAGCTCCGGTTTTGTAAAAAGGATATAGGCACCTAACAAACCACCAAATGAATGCCCTACGAACACTTTCTTTTTAGTATCGATACGATATTTTTGCTGCACCAACGGAATGACCTGAGTCTCAATAAAATCCACATACTCCTTGGCGTGACCAGATGCTAATCGACTAGCACTGGAATATCCGCTTTTTTCTATCGGCGAATAGGTAGGGGTATAGTCACGTGTGCGACTAATGCTGCGATCTTCACCTTTTGCGTAAGATATACCCACTACTACCGCCTCCTGTACTACAGCACCGCCCATTAACGCCATTGCACCAGTTGTGACTGGAAATGCGAAACGCGAATCGTTAACCAAAATTAAGGGGTAATTAGTTTTTGAATCGGCATAAGACTGTGGAACTTGAACATAAAGCTCGTAATCTTTATTGTTGCTATTCGCATGAACACTCAGAGTTTCAAATTTCGGATATCCGAATGGAGGAAGCTCTGCTGCGAGTACTTGACTTGTAAATCCAACAACGCTCATGAAAAGCGGCAAGACATAATCTATTCTTAAGAACATTTAATTCCCTTATTACGATTATTTATTTTCTATAATTCCGGCAGAGATAAACGCCTGATTGAGATAAGTTTCATTTTCTGAAGGATGGCGCAATTCTGCTTCGGGAACACCTTTACTATTAGCAATTGCCGCTACCCTGCCCTGCTTATGAAAGGCAACCGCGGGAAAGCTTTTCGCAATAGGGTCTTTGTAAGCTTGTTGCGGGGAAATAATCTTCCAGCCTTTGCTGCGCAAATGTTGAATCAAATCGCCAACGAATAGAGCAGCCGCATCATTTTCATGCAGCAGCAATACATGCCGTGGTGATCGTTTTAAGGATTTTTTTGCAATTGCATCGTAAAATTCAATCGATTCATACAGACTTTTTACATAAAAGTCCCGCGCCTTTTCATAATTTATGGTTTTCTTTTCTTCCGCCGCTTTGGTAATTAGCGAGCTGATATACCAATCAAAATTATCGATAGTCACGTAGCCATCTTTGTACCCCAACTCCCCAAGTAAATTTTGCAACTGATTAATCTCAGTAAGATCTTTACCGTAATGAAGAAAGGGAAATCGATGGTAATTCAGGACATTAGCAAAGGGTTTCAAAGCCAGATGCGCTTTATAGGCATCCTGCGCATAGGCATTTACGCCTAGTTGATTGGCAGACTGATGGGTAAAGCTATGGCTCGCCAAATGGAAGCCCGCATCAGTGTACTGCGTTAGACGCCCTGCTGTTTGCGGGTTTATATAATCGGCTTTAACAAAGAATAATGCATCGGGCACATCGGCGAGCTTCAGAGCTGCAATTAACTTCTGTGTACGCTCCGCACCCGTCATTAACACTGAATCAGGCGTCGGAGCATCGTCAAAGGTTAGCGAGATTTCGCGGGCAAAACAAATCGATGAAATAACGGCACTCAGCAAGATTAAAAAACGAACAATTACAATCTTCATACAACTTCCTGATTATTATACGATCCATCCTTCAGGCAATAACCCAAAAGAAAACGGGAGCATGTTACAGCAATAAGCTGACATTACTCCCGTGGTATAGTTCACTATCTTTTAATAGATGCAATCAGGGGTGCTTGGGCGGACAATGGTAGCTTTGTTTAATCTCGTCACCATCCACCGAATGCAAATGAACATCAAAGCCCCATAAACGGTGCAAGTGTTTTAAGACTTCCTCGGTGGATTCTCCCAGCGGACGGCGATTGTGCATGTAGTGATGCAGAGTCAACGAGCGATCTCCGCGCACCTCTACTTTGTAGACTTGAATATTGGGTTCGCGATTGCCCAGGTTATATTGACCAGCCAGATTTTCACGCAGTTTGCGAAAGCCGCGTTCATTGTGGATTGCATCGACACGAATTTTTTCCTGCTGATCGTCATCAACTATGCTGAACAGTTTTAAATCGCGCATAACTTTAGGGGACAAAAACTGCAGGATAAAACTTTCATCTTTAAAGTTTTTCATCGCGAACTGCAGCGTTTCTTTCCAATTAGAGCCAGCAATTTCTGGAAACCAGGTACGGTCTTCATCGGTAGGATTTTCACACATCCGACGAATGTCACTCATGATCGAAAAACCCAAGGTGTAAGGGTTAATACCGCTAAAATAAGGGTGATCATAAGCAGGTTGAGCAATGACGCCGGTGTGCGACTGCAAAAACTCCATGATAAAGCCATCCGTCACATAACCGCGCGCATGCAGCTCATTCAGTAGCGTGTAATGCCAAAAAGTTGCCCAACCTTCATTCATCACCTGGGTTTGGCGCTGCGGATAAAAATACTGGGCAATTTTGCGCACAATACGGATTACTTCCCGCTGCCATGGTTCCAAAAGGGGTGAATTTTTTTCCAGGAAATAGAGAATGTTTTCCTGCGGCTCTTGAGGGAAACGGGGTTCATTTTTATGTGCATCGGCGTTGGCCGACTTAGGAATAGTTCGCCACAGATCATTTACATGTTTGCGCAAATACTCCTCTCGCTCACTCTGGCGCCGCTCTTCTTCCTGAGCAGAAATAGGATAAGGACGTTTGTATCTATCCACGCCGTAATTCATTAACGCATGACAGGAATCCAAAATATCTTCAACCGCGCTAATGCCGTAACGTTCTTCGCATTTACTGATATAGTTTTTCGCGAACACCAGATAATCAATAATCGAACTCGCATCTGTCCAGGTGCGGAATAAGTAATTGCCTTTAAAAAACGAGTTATGCCCATAGCACGCATGAGCGATGACCAGCGTTTGCATGGTCATGGTATTTTCTTCCATTAAATACGCAATACAGGGGTTGGAGTTGATTACAATTTCATATGCCAACCCCATTTGCCCGCGTTTGTAGGAATGCTCAGTACTCAGCAACTGTTTCCCGTACGACCAATGACTATAACCTATAGGCATTCCCACCGATGAATAGGCATCCATCATTTGCTCGGAACTAATCACTTCAATTTGATTGGGGTAGGTATCCAAACCAAACTCTTCCGCCAAACCAGCAAGAACTTGATCCACTTCGCGAATCAAATCAAAGTTCCATTCAGAGGTGGTAAACAGTGGTTTTTTCATGCGACCTTCTTATGGAATAGCTCACGGAATACCGGATAAATATCGCCCACACCGCGAATATGCTGTAGCGCAAAACTCTCGGGAAATTGCTCTTGAATCGTTTCGTAAACGCTCCACAATGCCTGATGCTCATTGTTGGTAATTTCTATATAAGAAAAATACTGGCAACTAGGCAGGAGCTCATCCACTAAAATATCGCGGCACACATCAGAATCTTCACCCCAGTTATCACCGTCGGAAGCCTGGGCGCCATAGATATTCCATTGCTCTGGCGAATAGCGATCTTTGATAATTTCTTGCATCAAGCGCAACGCACTGGATACCACCGTACCGCCAGTCTCGCGCGAATGGAAAAACTCATCTTCATCCACTTCTTTCGCACTGGTGTGATGACGAATAAATACGATTTCTGTTTTTTCGTAATTGCGTTGCAGGAATAAATAAAGAAGGATGAAAAAGCGTTTGGCGATGTCTTTGGTGGCCTGGTCCATTGAACCGGAAACATCCATAATGCAAAACATGACGGCCTTAGAGCGCGGCACTGGTTGCTTGATCATCAAATTGTATTTGAGATCGAAAGTGTCCAACCATGGCACTTTACTGATGGAACGCTCCAGCTTGGCGATCGCCGCAAGCAATTCGTTGTAACGTGCCGAATCGCGCTTTGCCTCCGGAGATTTTTCCAACTCAGCTAACTCTTCTTGCAAGGCCTGTAATTGTCTACGTTTGCCACCGGTCAACGCCAAGCGCCGCATATTGGCAGAACGTAAGGAGCGCACAATATTAATTCGACCCGGCTGCCCCTCGTTGGCAATACCACCGCGCACGGTTTTAAACTCTTCCAAACCCGACAATTGGCGCTTGATCAAATTGGGTAGTTCAAGCCCATCGAACATAAAGTCCAAAAATTCTTCTTGTGAAAGTGTGAATGAAAAGTCATCCATTCCTTCACCGGAATCACTGGCTTTACCGCCGCCGCCCTGCCCCTCGCCACCTTGTGGCCGCGCTATTTTATCGCCTTCCGAGAAATGCTTGTTACCCGGCAGCACGCGCTCATTAAGCCCCCCCTGACCGTGATGGATAATAGGTTCACTGATATCACGCCCGGGAATACTGACCTTACCACCTTTATCAACGTCGGTAATTGAGCGTTCATTCACCGCATCGGATACCGCTTTCTGAATTTGGTGGCGATAACGCCGCAAAAAGCGCTGGCGGTTTACAGCGCTTTTGTTTTTGGCATTGAGACGTCGATCAATTATGTAACTCATAACCCAACCTTAACTTTTTATAAAGCAATAGTGTTTCAGGTTACCTTTGTACTGCCCTTACCTTTCACTTAAACGTTTTGCGTTTTTTCGCTAAGCCCTCTCAGGTTAATTCATCGTTTACTGGGATTTTCTTACCCTCAAATACCATTCAGAAAGCAAGCGCACTTGCTTTTCAGTGTACCCACGCTCCACCATACGCTGGACAAAATCATGATGCTTTTTCTTGTCTTGTACAGACGCCTTGGCGTTAAACGATATCACTGGCAACAAGTCCTCGGTATTTGAGAACATTTTCTTCTCAATCACTATGCGCAATTTTTCATAGCCGCGCCAATCAGGATTTTTTCCCGCATTGCTCGCCTTCGCACGCAACACAAAGTTGACAATCTCATTGCGAAAATCTTTGGGATTACTAATACCCGCCGGCTTCTCAATTTTCTCCAGTTCATCATTGAGCGAAGAGCGATTGAGTATTTCTCCCGTTTCCGGATCGCGATACTCCTGATCCTGAATCCAGAAATCCGCATAAGTCACGTAGCGATCAAAAATGTTTTGACCATATTCTGCATAGGATTCCAGATACGCGGTTTGGATTTCTTTACCAATAAAGTCCACATATTTAGGCGAAATGAATTCTTTTAAGGCATTGAGGTATTTATCCTGCACCTCTTTGGGGAATTGTTCCTGCTCGATTTGTTGTTCCAGCACATACATCAGGTGCACGGGGTTAGCGGCGATTTCAGTCGGATCAAAATTAAATACCTTGGATAAAATTTTGAACGAGAATCGCGTTGACAGTCCATTCATTCCTTCATCCACACCAGCCGCATCTTTATATTCTTGCAAGGACTTTGCACGTGGATCCGTATCTTTCAGGTTTTCACCATCATAGATACGCATTTTAGAGTAGATGTTGGAGTTTTCTGGTTCTTTAATACGCGATAACACGGAAAATTGCGCAAGCATTCGCAATGTGTCCGGCGCACAAGGTGCCTTGGACAAGGAAGAGTGTTGCAGCAATTTTTCGTAGATTTTCATTTCCTCGGTAACCCGTAAACAGTAAGGCACCTTGACGATGTAAACACGGTCAATAAATGCTTCATTGTTTTTGTTGTTGCGGAAGTTTTGCCATTCAGACTCGTTAGAGTGCGCAAGAATGATCCCGTCGAACGGAATTGCTCCCAAGCCTTCCGTACTATTGAAATTCCCCTCCTGCGTTGCCGTTAACAACGGGTGCAACACCTTGATGGGAGCCTTGAACATCTCTACGAATTCCATTAACCCCTGGTTAGCGCGACACAGGCCACCACTAAAGCTATAAGCATCTGGGTCGTTTTGTGGAAACTCTTCCAATTGACGAATATCAACCTTACCCACTAGCGAGGAAATATCCTGATTATTTTCATCACCCGGTTCAGTTTTGGTAATCGCTATCTGGTTCAGTATGGAAGGAAAAACCTTTACCACTTTGAACTGGGTAATATCACCCCGAAACTCTTGTAAACGTTTTGCCGCCCAAGGTGACATGATAGATTTAATGTAGCGGGGAGGAATGCCTTAGTCTTCCTGCAGGATTTTGCCATCTTCTTCCGGATTAAATAGCCCTAATGGCGATTCAAATACCGGTGAGCCTTTGATGCAATAGATCGGCATTTTTTCCATCAATGTTTTTAGCATCTCCGCCAGTGATGATTTACCGCCACCTACCGGCCCTAAGAGATAAAGAATTTGTTTCTTTTCCTCCAGTCCCTGTGCAGCATGTTTGAAAAACGACACAATTTGCTGGATCGATTCTTCCATACCATAAAACTCGCCAAACGCTTTGTACCGTTTGATGATTTTATTGGAAAAAATTCTACTGAGGCGAGGATCTTGAGAAGTATCAACCAACTCCGGGTCACCAATGGCCATCAACATACGTTCTGCAGCCGAGGCATAAACACTGGGGTCTTTTTTGCAGAGTTCGAGATACTCCTTAATCGTTAACTCTTCCTGCTGGGTAGCTTCAAAACGTTCGCGATAATGACTGAATATACTCATAATCTACCTCGGGTTAGCGATTAAAGCGGTAAGCACAGATCAATAAGACAGCAATTAATTCAAGTTATTCCCACGTTGGAAAATGCGGTAGCTCGTTATCCCTAAGCATAGCCCTAAATTTCTCAAGTATTAAAAGTAATAACAATTAATTGACTGATTTCTCGTTAAGCTTTTACACTCAAAAAACGCGCCAAGTAATGCATCTATTTATGTAAATTTTTGCGCTACACTGGGTATTCATCAAATTCACAGAGGCCAAACGCCTTTAGGCTTACGTTTTATAAATTCATGATTTCTATTCCTTGGCTCAGTACTGACAATCTGCAATTTCCCCCTCCCGTGTACGCACTGGAAGACCCCAATGGATTGTTAGCTGTTGGTGGAGATCTTTCCCCGGAACGGATACTTGCGGCTTATCACCAGGGAATTTTTCCGTGGTTCAATCCGGGTGATCCGATTTTGTGGTGGAGCCCCAGCCCGCGCACAGTGATTTATCCAGAACAACTCCATATTTCCAAAAGTCTGCGCAAATTGCTGCGCAAAGAAATTTATCGTGTAACCTTTGATAATTGTTTTGAAAATGTTATGCGCGCTTGCGCGGGACCACGCGACTACGCCGATGGAACCTGGATTAGCGAGGAAATTATCGCTGGCTACACTGCCCTGCATCATCGCGGCTTTGCGCACTCCGTTGAAGTCTGGCAGGAAAATCAATTAGTTGGCGGACTTTATGGGATGGCCTTAGGGCGGGTCTTTTTCGGCGAGTCCATGTTTAGTCGTGCGGACAACGCTTCCAAATTCGGTTTTGCTCATTTGGTCAGGCAATTACGCCAGTGGGATTTCCAGCTGATCGATTGTCAAGTCGCCAACGATCACTTATTTAGTTTGGGCGCAGTCGAAATTCCCCGTGAAGAGTTTCAAAAAATACTGGTAAACTTTGTTCATCAGCCGAGTGTGTCTTCCCAACCCTGGTCAACTTTGGCAATTACCCCTTGGGAATAACCGGATTTGCGCGAGGCGGTCATGTCCGACTTATCAACATTAAAATTATTTGCCACTCAGCCACACCCCTGCAGTTATCTGGATGGGCAGGAAGCCACTACGGTTTTTGTCGATCCGGATGCGAAAATAGATCCATCGCTTTACACCCAATTATCACAGTTGGGATTTCGTCGCAGTGGAGCCCACTTGTATCGTCCGCAGTGCTTGCGTTGCCAGGCCTGTGTTTCCTGCCGAATTCCCGTTAAATTATTTAGACCCAATCGCACTCAACGTCGGTGTTTACAGCGCAATAACGATTTAGCGCTACATATCACCTATAACATCAATACCGTTGAGCATTACAACCTCTATGCGCGATACATCGAAGGGCGCCATCAGGATGGCGATATGTATCCTCCATCCGAGGAGCAATATAAAGCGTTTCTCACCAGCGAATGGGGCATTACCCAATACATAGAACTGCGTCACGAAGGCAGGTTGATAGGTCTTTCTGTTTGCGATCAATTGGGGGATGGTTTATCAGCCGTCTATACCTTTTACGATCCCGCCGAAGAGCATCGCAGCCTGGGCAAGTTCGCAATTCTGGCGCAGATAGACAAAGCACGAACCATGGATCTGGATTACCTCTATTTAGGATACTGGATTAAGGATTGTGAGAAGATGAACTATAAAACCCAGTATCGCCCCCTGGAACTGCTCGTAAACCGTCGCTGGATGCGGCTTAACTGAGCAATTAAATCCTCATTTTCACCAATACAGGCCGAAAGCAGCGGCAAAACCCGCTTTTCTACCTTATTCCACTTGGCGGCTCTGGTTAATTAAGGCACAATTCACGCCTATTTTTTTACCCCCCTCTATTACCTTGCCGTGATAGACAAGAACTATTGAAACCCTGAGGAAGCTGCCGCATGGCAAAAGACGATTGCATTGAATTTGACGGTGAAGTGGTTGATACCCTCCCCAACACCACCTTTCGCGTAAAACTGGAAAATGGACATGTGGTAATTGCCCACATCTCTGGCAAGATGCGCAAAAACTACATCCGCATTCTGACAGGAGATAAGGTCAAGGTTGAGATGACTCCCTATGACCTGACCAAAGGCCGAATTACCTATCGCGCCCGCTAATACCCAGAACTTCTCGCTTCCAAAAAAGCAGTTACGCAAAAACAAAAAGCCGCACTCACGTGCGGCTTTTGCGTTCTAACAATGACAACAATTTAATCAGGCTGGCTGCGCAGCCTGCTTGGCTTTGACCTCGATAGTGATTTTATCCTCTATCGGATCAACATCTACATCTACTGTTCCACCACCACTAGATAAGGTTCCGAAAAGGATTTCCTCCGCCAGGGGCTTTTTAAGCTTGTCTTGAATTAAGCGAGCCATTGGGCGGGCTCCCATTTTCACATCATAACCATGAATCGCCAGCCACTCACGAGCTTCATCACTAATTTCCAGAGTGACATGCTTATCATCCAGCTGGGTCTGTAACTCCATCAGGAACTTGTCAACCACAGTTTTAATGGTATTCAACGTCAGAGAAGCAAACTGCACAATCGCATCCAGACGGTTGCGGAATTCAGGCGTAAACATTTTCTTGATAGCTTCCATACCGTCAGTAGCGTGATCCTGATGAGTGAAACCTATCGAGGCACGACTCATCACCTCCGCACCGGCGTTAGTAGTCATAATCAAAATTACGTTGCGGAAATCCGCCTTGCGCCCATTGTTGTCAGTAAGGGTACCGTGATCCATAACCTGCAACAGCAAGTTGAAAACCTCTGGATGCGCCTTCTCAATCTCATCCAGCAACAAAACGCAGTGCGGTTGCTTGGTGATTGCATCCGTTAACAATCCACCCTGATCAAACCCCACGTAACCAGGAGGCGCACCAATCAAGCGCGATACTGTGTGACGCTCCATATATTCAGACATATCAAAGCGCACCAACTCCATCCCCATGCATTTGGCAAGTTGACGACAAACTTCCGTTTTACCTACGCCCGTAGGACCAGCAAACAGGAAGGAGCCAATTGGCTTTTCTGCCGAACCCAGCCCTGCTCGTGACAATTTGATGGCTGTGGCCAAGGTGTCAATTGCCTCATCCTGGCCAAACACAGTCATCTTCAAATTCTGATCAAGTTTGCGCAATTGCTCTTTATCAGAAGAAGACACACTTTTTGGAGGTATGCGCGCAATTTTGGCAACCACATTTTCTACATCAGTAACACCAATCGTTTTCTTACGTTTGCTTGGCGCAAGCAATTGTTGGTACGCCCCTGCTTCATCAATTACATCAATCGCCTTGTCCGGTAAGAAACGGTCATTGATATAGCGCTCGGCCAGTTCCGCGGCTGCACGCAAAGCGGCATCGGTGTAACGCAAGTTGTGATGCTTTTCAAAACGGCTCTTAAGCCCTTTGAGAATCTGATAGGTTTCATCGACTGTTGGCTCATTCACATCCACCTTCTGGAAGCGGCGAGAGAGCGCACGATCCTTATCAAAAATTCCTCGGAATTCCTGATAGGTTGTGGAGCCCATGCAGCGAATTTCGCCGGATGATAGCAATGGTTTCAACAGGTTAGAAGCATCCATCACACCCCCCGATGCAGCACCGGCACCGATAATGGTATGAATTTCATCGATAAATAAAATCGAATTTTTTTGCTTCTTCAGTTCATTTAACAAGCTTTTGAAACGCTTTTCGAAGTCGCCACGATACTTGGTCCCAGCTAACAAAGCCCCCATATCCAACGAAAATACAATGCTGTCTGCCAGGGATTCAGGAACATCACCATCAACGATACGTTTGGCCAACCCCTCTGCAATCGCCGTTTTTCCTACACCCGACTCCCCAACCAGCAAAGGGTTGTTTTTACGGCGGCGAGAGAGAATCTGGCAAACGCGCTCCACCTCAAACTCGCGCCCCACTAACGGATCGATCCGCCCTTGCATCGCTGCTTCATTGAGATTGGTAGCAAAATTTTCCAACGGACTTTGTGCGGCGGATTCGCCTGTAGCGGATTCCTCGTCCTGCCCTTCTTGCGAATTATGGTGATGATCACTGCTGTGATCATTATTGCCAGCCACTTTGTGAATACCGTGAGTGATGTAGTTGACCACATCTATTCGGGCAATGCTTTGTTGCTTCAGGTAATAAACGGCCTGGCTTTCTTGCTCACTAAAGATAGCTACCAATACATTTGCACCAGTAACTTCTTGTTTGCCGGAAGATTGAACATGGAATACTGCGCGTTGCAGTACGCGCTGGAACCCGAGTGTTGGCTGGGTTTCACGCTCGCTGTCATTTTCAGGGATAAGTGGAGTGGTGGAATCGACAAACTCGATTAATTCTTTGCGTAAACTAATTAAATCAGCACCGCAAGCGCGTAATACATTTGCCGCCGAATCATTATCGATGAGCGCGAGTAACAAATGCTCAACGGTCATGAATTCGTGTCGCTTGGAGCGCGCACCTTTGAAAGCAAGATTTAAGGTTACTTCCAGATCTTTACTTAACATTGCGCCTACCCTCTTCTAACCAACAAAAATAACTTTTTTACGACTTACTGCTCATCTTCAACCGCTTCAATTTCACATAACAGCGGATGTTGATTCTCTCTTGCATATTGATTCACTTGCGCCGCTTTAGTTTCAGCAATATCACGAGTATAGATACCACAAACTGCTTTGCCGTGAACATGTACCGTTAACATCACATGGGTAGCTTTTTCGCGCGACATGGAAAAAAACACTTCCAAAATTTCCACCACGAAATCCATGGGTGTGTAGTCATCATTCAGTAATACCACCTTGTACATAGGTGGCCGCTTTAACTTGGGTTTTGATGCTACTACAGCAAGACCGCCATCCGATTCATCGGCAGAATTGTCATCATCTTTACCTAAGGTTAGTTGAAGCTTGTGGAGATTGCCCATAGAGATTTAATACAAAATAAAAAATGATTGGATGTTTAAACGTATTGTAACCCATCGGCATAACAAGCCCTAATCCATCCCAATCGACGCAAATACAGGATAAATGCTTGACTTTGGGTCAATTGTTGGATAAAAAAAGAGCGCCGATGCACATTAATACGGCACTTTGCTTAGATTGGGGCACTTATCGCAAATAACAATAAAATACTTGGCCGCTTAAAAGCATAAGTTAAATGCACTAGTCCCTCTAGGTAAATCTCTCGTCCATGACCCCCGAGCAATTGCAGTACTTGGGACAATAATAACGACAGTGATGTTTTTCAAGGGCATCACTCGGGCAGAAGGATTCCAAATCATGCCAACAGGCACAGTCAAATGGTTTAATAACGCAAAAGGTTACGGCTTTATTCTTGCGGATGAAGGCGGTGAGGACTTATTTGCACACTATTCAGCCATAACCATGGAGGGTTATAAGACCCTCAAGGCGGGCCAACAGGTAACTTTCGAGATAACTAAAGGGGATAAAGGGCTCCACGCAGTCAATATCTCCGCACCAGCCAATGCCAGCCCGCAATTTAGCGAACGAACAAACCCTATTCCTGCGTGAAATCGCGCCTCAACGTAATTAATATGCAAAAAAAGCCTCTCGTGTTTCCACCAGAGGCTTTTTGCAGAGCAATCCGACTAAGGCTGAATTTGCCTAGCTCAAGCTTGCCAATGCCGCGTTAAAGGTTGCACTTGGACGCATGGCCGCCGATGTTTTTGCAAAATCCGGGTGATAGTAACCACCTAACTCCACAGTCTTACCGCCCGCTGCAATCAATTCAGCAACAATCTTGGTTTCATTTTCGGTCAGGGTCTTGGCCAATGGAGCAAATTGCGCCGCTAGCGCAGCATCGTCAGTTTGAGCTGCAAGAGTCTGAGCCCAATAGAGCGCAAGATAGAAATGACTACCGCGGTTATCAAACTCACCTACCGCACGGCCTGGCGACTTATTGTTGTCGAGGAACAAACCATTCGCCTGATCCAGCGCTTTAGCCAGCACTTTAGCTTTGGCATTGCCGGTAATGTTGCCGTAGTGATCCAACGACTCCGCAAGGGCCAGGAACTCACCGAGGGAATCCCAACGCAGGTGACCTTCTTCCACAAACTGCTGTACGTGCTTGGGTGCAGATCCACCAGCGCCAGTCTCGAACAGACCACCGCCATTCATCAGTGGAACGATCGAGAGCATTTTTGCAGAGGTTCCCAATTCCATAATCGGGAACAAATCGGTCAAATAATCACGCAGCACGTTGCCGGTCACGGAAATAGTGTCTTTACCTTCACGGATACGATCCAACGAGAATTGGGTCGCCTCTTCCGGGGTTTTGATATGGATTTCCAAACCGCTAGTGTCGTGATTTTTCAGGTAAGTATTTACCTTGGCAATCAACTGCGCATCATGCGCACGCGCGGGGTTCAACCAGAATACTGCAGGAGTGTTAGAGGCGCGAGCACGGTTAACAGCCAGCTTTACCCAATCCTGGATTGGAGCATCTTTTACTTGGCACATACGCCAAATATCGCCCTGCTCCACCGCTTGCTCCAACAAAACTTTACCAGTGGCATCAACTACGCGCACAACGCCATCTGCGGGGATTTGGAAAGTTTTATCGTGTGAGCCGTATTCTTCAGCGGCTTGCGCCATCAAACCTACGTTAGGCACGCTACCCATGGTTTTTGGATCGAAAGCACCGTGCTTTTTACAGTCATCAATAACGACCTGATAAACACCCGCGTAACAACGATCTGGAATACAAGCTTTGGTGTCCTGCAGTTTGCCTTCGGCATTCCACATTTTGCCTGAATCGCGAATCATCGCCGGCATGGAAGCATCAACAATCACGTCACTTGGAACATGGAGATTAGTAATTCCCTTGTCGGAATTTACCATTGCTAATTGTGGACGGGTTGCATAAAGCGCTTTAATGTCCGCTTCAATTTCTGCTTGCTTGTCCGCTGGCAAAGATTTGATCTTGGTATAAAGATCACCAATTCCGTTATTTACATCTACAGCCAGCTCGGCCAGAACAGCAGCGTGTTTCTCCAGCACTGGAGCGTAATAAACGGACACGAAATGGCCAAAGATAATTGGGTCGGACACTTTCATCATGGTCGCTTTCAGGTGAATTGAAAGCAACACGCCAGTATTTTTAGCATCTTCAATTTGTGCAGCAATGTATGTACGCAAGGCTTTTTTGCTCAGAACCGAAGCGTCGATAATTTCGCCTGCCTGAACTTTGGTAGTTTCTTTCAGCACTTTGGTGCTGCCATCGTTACCAACCAGTTCGATTTTGACAGTGCCGGCTTCAGCAACAGTGGTGGATTTTTCGCTACCGAAGAAATCGTTGGCATCCATGTGAGCAACATGGGATTTGGAATCTGCAGCCCAAGCACCCATTTTGTGGGGGTTTTTACGCGCGTAATTTTTTACCGATAAAGGTGCACGACGATCAGAGTTCCCTTCGCGCAGAACCGGGTTTACCGCTGAACCTTTGATTTTATCGTAGCGGGATTTTGCATCTTTTTCCGCGTCATTCGTTGGGTTTTCCGGGTAATCTGGCAGGTTGTAACCTTGGGATTGCAATTCTTTAATCGCCGCTTTCAACTGCGGAATAGACGCACTGATATTTGGCAGCTTAATAATGTTCGCTTCTGGCGTGGTCGCTAATTGACCTAATTCCGCCAGATGGTCACCGATACGCTGTGCATCGGTTAGACGCTCAGGGAAGGCGGCAATGATGCGGCCTGACAGAGAAATATCGCGAGTTTCAATCACTACACCGGAAGACTTGGTGTATGCCTGAACAATTGGCAAGAGGGAATAAGTGGCAAGAGCGGGGGCTTCGTCGGTTTGGGTGTAGATAATTTTTGAATCTGTCATTTAAAGATGGCTCCATCAATTCATGCGGCTCGGCCTTGTGAGCTCTACCATTTACGAGTATGAAAATTTAGAAAAAGAGCCCCGCCACAGGGAACAACTACCCCTTGCCAGAGCGTCGGCGATTCTACACCTAAGGCGGCGTTTATGCATGGGTTATGTTGCTTTGGCGATAAGGCCAATCTCGGATAAAATCCCGCTTTTGTTAGCCCCTGATTTTGGTATCTGTGTGTTATGGCCTCACTAATTCTGTTCAATAAACCTTTTGGCGTGCTCTCCCAATTTACCGATGGCGAGGGGCGCCCAACGTTGAAGGACTATATCAAGATTCCCCATGTATACCCGGCGGGGCGTCTGGATCACGATTCAGAGGGATTATTACTGTTAACTGATGACGGTCAGTTGCAACACCACATTGCCCATCCAGCACACAAACTGCCTAAAACTTATTGGGTTCAGGTAGAGGGCGCCCCAAATAGTTATGCACTCACCAAGTTACGCCAAGGCGTGGAACTCAACGATGGAATGACGCAACCCGCCGAGGTGCGTTTGATTCCCCCGCCGAAACTATGGGAGCGGAACCCACCCATTCGTGAACGAGCCAATATACCCACCCAGTGGATGGAAGTTGTGATTACGGAGGGACGTAACCGCCAGGTACGCCGAATGACTGCTGCCGTAGGCCACCCGACCCTGCGTCTTGTAAGGGTAAAAATCGGCAACTGGACACTTGAAGGTATTGAGCAAGGTAAATACAAAGTCGAAACCATTCATTTACCTAAAACATCAGCCACTCAACACGTTCGTCCTAAACAAAGTCAGTCGCAAAAGCAGGCAGATAAAATCAGTAAAGGGGCGTCCACAGGCCGCGGTATCAATGCCTCTCAAAAAATGACTGACAATCAGGGAAGCAAGAAATCAGGAGGGCAAAATCATGCGGCAACAACTCCTGCGCGCAAAAAGGTGGGAACCAAGGACACACAAGCTAAATCGCCAACCAAAACACCTAACACAACAAACAAAACACTAGTGATTCAAAAACCAAAACGAAAAATTACACTCACCCCCAAGTAATTTTTACACCTGCATCTCCTCCCCCCAAAATTAAAGGCGCCAATTGCGCCTCTAATTTTTTCAAATGAACTCCAATTAACGTGAGCTAACCATAAGTAAAGGTCAAGCCTTTCTCCCGGTAATCGCGTAGACGTATCCCATGAGTCCCATCGCACAATGCACGTTTAATTAAGTGGGTTTTATCAAGGGTTTTTTGCTCGACATCCACAAGATTAAGGATCAATTCCTTTTCCAACGGCTTATTCAAATCTTTAACCACAATAATTTTAGGCAAATGACGATAGCGGTAGTTGGTTTCCAGAACGATTCCCACCAATCCATTGATGAGCTCAACAATACTACCGGGAGGATAAAGGCCGACGCATTTAATGAACTCGAGAGCGAGACGCTCATCAAAATGCTTACCGCGTTCATCAAAAATTCGTTTGAGCGCATCGGTTCCTGGAATCGCACGCGAATAACAGCGATCCCCCGTCATTGCATCATAAGCATCAACAATAGCGATAATTCGCGCAAAATCAGAAATACCTGCTGCCTTCAGCTTTCGCGGATAGCCGGAACCATCAACACGTTCATGGTGGCTGTAGGCAACGTCTACCGTTGCATTGGGAATACCCGGTGACGACATCAGCAAGTTGCGACCATGCACAGTATGGGCCTTGATGATATTAAATTCTTTATCAGTCAGTTCTTCACGCTTGTTGAGCACATTCGAGGGAACACGCATCTTGCCTACGTCGTGTAATAACCCGCACAAGCCTAATTTTTCCAGCTCAGACTCACTCATGCCTAAGTGACGGCCAAAAGCAATCGAGAGAATACACACATTGAGGCAATGCTCGGACGTATATTCATCCTCATTGCGCATACGCGACATCCAGATAAGAGCGTCCGGGTTCCGCAATATACTACCCACACAATCTTTAACCGTTGACTTTGCTTGTTCTGTATTAACCACCCCTCCAAGTCGGGCATCATCTAGCAGGGATTTGGTAAGCTTTTTAGCTTCGCGAAAAACCCCTAAAGCAGCTTGATGCTCCTTTTGGGCGTCGATTTTGTTGATGTAGGATTTAACTTTCGGAATGGGAGGACCAGCGACACCCCGCTCCTCCGGGGGAATCCACTCTTCGCGCACCGCATCTATCCAGACATGTTCAGAGTATTCCGCTACGGCGTCTATATCATCCAGGCTTTCAATCATAAAGCCTTGCATCAGAAACGGTGTTTCCTGCCAGTCGCGATCAAGCCTGGACACAAACATGCCTATTTTCAGCTCTGAGATGTGGATTTTGATAGTACTCAGACGCTTATCCACATAGCCCGGCTTTACTTCTTGCCGATCCAAAGAAACCTCACTTTGCTGTTGTTATTATTACTGCGGAGCGCCGTATGTTAAGAAAGAAATGATGCGCAAATCACTCATCGATGGTTGAATCATAGCTGCTTTTGAAAGCGTTAACATTAAACAAAAAGCTATCAAAAAAAAACGTTTTATTACTTTATAATAACTTAAGCGACAACAATTCAACTAATGAATAGGCGTAAAAATGGGTTTTTACAGGGAAAAACGTCAAGAGATTTTAGCCAAATCCCATAGCCGGTTCATTTCATGAATAGAGGTTTCCTCCAGGGGTTGGCCCACACTTTTTTCAATAAAATGAAAGCGATACTCAAACTTCTGATTGGCGAGGCGCAAGGCCTGCTCCGGATCAATTTTCATATAACGCGCTATATTCACCGCCGCAAACAACAGATCACCCAGCTCCTCCTCCAGAGCTTGCCGGTCTCCCGAGTCCAACTCTGCCTCAACTTCCAGTAATTCTTCCCGCACCTTGGCAATGGGACCGTAAACATCATCCCAATCAAAGCCTACACCAGCCGCCCGCTTTTGAAGTTTCGCCGCACGACTTAGCGCTGGCAGGTTCAATGGAATATCGGCCAACAACCCCTGCACCCCTTTGGCTTCACGCTCCTGTTGCTTGATAGCCTCCCAGCGAGCTTTTACATCACCCGGCAAGGAGTTGAGATTATCGACACGGCTTTGCAAGGTACCCTCAGGAAACACATGAGGATGGCGGCGGATTAGTTTAGCCACCAGATCCGACACAACTCCCTCAAATTCAAAGCGGTCTTCTTCTTTACCGAGCTGGCTATAAAAGACAACTTGAAACAGTAAATCTCCCAGCTCTTCTTTCAAATGAACGAAGTCCTGCTTTTCTATTGCATCCACAACTTCATAAGCCTCTTCAAGCGTAGAAGGAGCGATGCTAGCGTAATCCTGTTTGATATCCCAAGGACAACCAGATTCCGGATCTCGGAGGCGCGCCATCAAATACAGCAAATCATCCAGGGAATATTGTGCGGTCATAATTAAGGTAAGAGCCAAAAAGTTAATGCTTGCGCCGGGCAGAGGCGATGTTAGGCAGCTGATTGAGTTTGGTGAGTATGCGACTTAGTTCGTCGAAGCTGCGAATCTCGACCGTCACCTGCATGTCTACCGTATTTTTGCGCTTATCCGATAAGGTTTGCAACGCAATAATATTGATGCGCTCCTGATCCAGTAGCGTAGTAATATCCTTCAACAAGCCGTAACGATCATAGGCCTCAATCACTACATCTACCGAATAGAAGCTTTGTGGTGCATCACCCCACTCCACCTTAATAATGCGCTGGGGTTCGTCGGTTTGCAGCTGCAAAATATTGGAACAATCCTGGCGGTGAATGGATACCCCTTTGCCCAGCGTTATATAGCCGGTAATTGCATCACCGGGTACCGGGTTACAACAGTGGGCAATCTGGGTAAGCAAGTTACCCACACCTTCGATATAAAAATCAGAATCTTTTTTCGGGCGCGGTGTTTTGGCCTTGAAGGGAATTAGTGGCTGTTGCGGATCAGCCTCATCCAATTGTTTCTGGGCGGCGTTTAATACCTGCCCAACACCGATATCACTAGCCCCCACTGCAGCGTATAAATCATCGAGCGAGTTGAAACGCAGTTTTTTCGCCAGCTCTTCAAAATCCAGATCCAGCAATGCCAAACGTTTGAACTCACGATCCAGCAGCGCTTGACCTTCGGCGATATTTTTATCGCGCGCCTGCTGCTTAAACCAATGTTGGATTTTGGCGCGCGCGCGCGGTGTATTCACATAGCCAAGCGCAGCGTTAAGCCAATCGCGACTGGGCGATTCCAATTTGCCGGTGAGGATTTCCACCTGATCAGCATTTGTCAATTGATAGTTGAGCGGCACTATGCGGTTATTAACCTTGGCGCCGCGGCAGCGATGGCCGACATCCGTATGGATTTTGTAGGCGAAATCGAGTGGTGTCGCAGTACGAGGCAAATCCACTACATGGCCTTCCGGCGTGAATACGTAGATACGATCCTGATTGACGGAGCGCAGATCTTCCTGCAGTTGCGCGCTGTCACCGCCAAGTTCTTCATGCCACTCCAGTACTTGACGCAACCAGGATATTTTTTGCTCGTAGGCATCCTGTGTGGATTTGGTATCTGTGCCCTTATAGCGCCAGTGGGCGCAAACTCCCAGCTCCGACTCCTCATGCATTTCATGGGTGCGAATCTGGATTTCCAAAACCTTGTTTTCCGGGCCCCAAACCGCCGTATGCAGCGAGCGATAGCCATTTTCTTTTGGTGAGGCGATATAGTCATCAAATTCGTGGGGGATGTTGCGCCATAAGCTATGAACAATACCGAGCACCGTATAGCAATCGCGAATACTCGGCACCAGGATGCGCACGGCGCGTATATCGTAGACTTGGGAAAAGGGAATTCCCTTGCGCTGCATCTTCCGCCAAATGCTGTAGATATGCTTCGCACGGCCGCCAACAGTACCTTCAATATCGGCCTTTTTTAATTCGCCACGCAAGAGATTGAGCAAATTGTCGATATATTCCTGGCGAGCCAGCCGACGCTCATCCAGCAACTTGGCAATACGTTTGTAATCATCCGGTTGCAGATACCGGAAAGACAAGTCTTCCAACTCCCACTTGATATGCCCAATTCCTAATCGATGGGCCAGCGGAGCGTAAATATCGGCCACCTCACGCGAGACCTGACGTCGGCGATCGGGCTCTGCATTTTTGACCGAACGAATAGCGCAGGTGCGCTCAGCCAGTTTAATCAGCGCAATACGCACATCATCCACCATGGCCACCAACATCTTGCGGATTTTCTCCGCCTGTTCAGTGGCTTGGGAACCAAGTACCTTTTCCTCTTCATTGCGCTGGTAGCTAATTGCCGCCATACGCAGTACGCCTTTGACCAGTTTGCCAACGGTTTCGCCAAACTCTTCCTGAACATCTTTCAGGGTAATTTTGTGCTCGCGTACAGCGCGGTAGAGAATCGCAGCGACCAATGCATCCTGGTCTAACTGCAAATCAGCGAGGATTTCAGCCATTTCCAGGCCGATCCGAAAACAGGAAAACTCCTCCCCCCAGTTATGATCGTCATCTGCATGAATATCGACTAACGACAGGCTTTTTTCCGCCGCGCGACGAAGTTCGGCGCGATTGGTTTCCACCTGCAAGTGGGAGTGGTTGAGCCGGTCGATCCAGGCATCTATATCGACCTTGCCGTCAGCGGCTATGGGGTGATCTGCTCTGACTTTAACCATAACGTCTACTTCAACAATTCGGGGTTGTTTTATTGTTTTGTTGTAAATCGTGTCGCCAAAAATAGCAATTTAGCCGACACAATAAGCCCATCACTTAAGCAAAAACAACGCCATTGACTCTACATGGCTGGTGTGGGGGAACATGTCCAATACTCCGGCGGCATCCAATTGGTAGCCAGCTTCGGCCAAAATTGCGGCATCACGCGCCAAGGTCGCCGGGTTGCAACTCACGTAGACAATTCGCTTGGGCGAAAGTTGCTTGGTTGCGACCCACTGCTTGATGGCGGTGACCACTTCTTTTGCACCATCACGGGGCGGATCGAGCAAAATTGCTGCAATTTCATGCTCTTTTCCACCAGCCAGCCGTTGCCACTGAGTATGGGTCAGATCAGCGAGGTTCGCGGCAATAAATTTTGCATTAGCGATACCCAGTCGCTCGGCATTTTCACGCCCCCGCACCACCATGGACTCCACCGCTTCAATGCCAATTACCTCATGACAAACCCGCGCCATTGGTAAGGTAAAGTTTCCTATGCCGCAAAACAAATCCAATACTCGCTCATGGGGTTTCAAATTTAAAAGCGCGAGCGCCTGTGCCACCATCTCTTCATTTACACGAGGATTCACCTGCGTAAAGTCTTGTGGATGAAAACTCAGCGGCAAATCACCCAAACGATAATTCAATCGTGGATTACAGCTATTTGCATCCAAGTCGGTAAGCCCAATATTGCCGTTAGGCTCCAGCCACACGTTGCACAAATAGGCTTGCGCAAATTGCGCGAGGCTTTGTAAATCTTGTTCAGTTAATTTTTTGGTGTGACGCACAATAACCGCAGATTCATCGCCGCCGCGCACCAATTCGATATGCGTCACTGCTTTCGCGGAGCGCAATTGCTCCAGCCACTGTTGCAATGGTTTGATCAGTACATTTAATTCCGGAGCCAGCACCAAACAATTCTGAATTGCCGCAATCGTTTTGCTTTGCTGCTGACGAAATCCGAGGCTGACACTACCATCATTTTCATACCAAACACCCAAGCGCGCACGGGTGCGATACCCACTATCCGCAACACGCACCGCAGCGAGAATACGTTTTGGCGTTACCTTGCCCCAATGCTGTAACTGCTGCTCCAGCGCCTGTTGCTTCAAGTTAATTTGCGCTTCAGGTTTAACATGCTGCAACTGGCAACCGCCACACTCGTGATAATGCACACATGGCGGCTCAATACGATCGTTAGATGATTCAATTATCTGGTCGACACGCGCCTCGACAAAACGTGGATGCTCCTCTACCAAACGCGCACTGACACGCTCACCAGGCAAAGCACCTTGAATGAAAAGTGTTTTACCGTCCAAATTTGTTAAACCGCGACCATCGTGACTCCAACGTTCAATGGTGAACTCGCCTAAACGCTTATTAATTTGCGGCAGAACTTTTTCTGCCGCGCGCGGAGCATTCATACGTGGAGTGTCATCGCGCACATAGACAGGCTCGCCAATTTTCTTGGGGCGTGGCTTTTTGCCGAGCAAATTACCACCCTTCCCGCTACCACTTTTACCACTACCACCGTTATTCGAGCGATTTGTCATTGATTTGTCTCAGTGCATCGATTTACAACATTGCGATTCAGTTATGCGCTACTTATTGAACTGCGTATCCATCCATTGATATCTTTCGCGCTGCCAGCGAATCATTTCTTTAACTTCCGCCTCATAGCTGCCCGTACCACCATGACTACCATGCAAAATCCATTGCGCAAAATCAGTCACTGACCAGATCGAATAATTTTTTACCTGTTGCTTCTCTAACCAGGTCGCACGGGCATCCGCATAAACAAACAGCAATTCAAACTTTCCTTCTGCTTTCAGCGCATTCCAACGCGCTTTTACTTTTGCCTCAAATGCTGGATCTTCAAACAAGCGTTTGAACCAAGTACTTTCCCGAATGCGCCAACCGTAGGTTTTATCCACATCGGAATACCCGGCATTGCCAAACGCGAGGTCAAAATCCCATACGGGACCAAAAAACAATTTTCCGCCACGCTTTTTATAAACATAAGCGCTGGCTGTTGCACCGTCCGGATTTTTAAAAAGTTCATTAATGATGTAGTAGTTAATCACGGAATCCACATCGATATAGGCCGCATAACCTTTGTTTACATCTTTAAAGTCACTGCCAAACAAAGCGGATTCAGTATCAGCAAAATAGGTTGAAATATAGTCGCGTTGGGCGGCCCACGCTGGATCAAGTAACGTCTCAGGGCTCTGTAAACAGAAGGGATCCATGCCGTGGTTTGAATCTATACAAAAATCTATTTTTCGATTCAGATTTTCTCCATTCACACAAAACGATTCCCATGTATTCCCAATGCAATAGTTTTTGTGATATCGAAAATC
>JACCED012060946.1_pt1 | contig 22627 bp, 26 predicted proteins | sample 7455021 | NCBI WGS metagenome assembly JACCED01 (sample SAMN15323456, study PRJNA562643) | freshwater metagenome | isolation source: river surface water | place: USA:Blue River Watershed | collected 2017-08-19
ATTAGTAACCCATTTATAAATAAAATCATATGTTTGTTCTTTACTTTCAGGATGATATTGAAGAGTTAATACATTAAAATCTTTGAGTTTAGCATCCATGATAAATTTTTTATTTTTACCATCAGTATCTCTTAAATATCTTGTACTAATAATATCCCAATTATTATCTAAATATTTTACATAATTATAATGATTAACAAAATATTTATTATATGGATTAGTTAATGGTGATTTGATTTTATAATAACCATATTCTTTTTTTCTAAAGGAGCCTATTGATTTTTTTGAAACTAAATGATAGGATAATAAATGAAATCCATAACATTGTGCTAAAATAGGTTTATTAGTGGCAATTAGTTTTAATATTTGTTCTTTAGATAATACTATTTCATTATCTAGAATAAAAAAATCAGAACCAGTTAAAATAAAATGACTATATTCAGATAAATTAACGAAATCAAAGAAAGTATAACTAATATCTACTGAATCTATATTATATTTTTTTAGATTATTACTTAGTTGTGCTTGATAGCGATTATCTCTATATAGATTAATAATTAATACTTTATTCATACTATAATGTATTATGATTTTTTTTATAATTTTTTATTAAAGTACTAAATACACTTTTAAATAAAAATAATAACCAAAAACATAAATTTAAAATATAACTAATTTTAACATATTTATATAGTAATTCTGAACAAGAAGAGGCATAACTATATTTAATCAGAATAAGTAATCCAATTGATAACCATATAGATTCTACTATAGCACAAAATAATTTAGCAATTTGAATAACTTTAGAGATTGTATGTAGGTTATATTTAGATTTTTGATAGCAACCAAATATATAGAAAATAATAGAATAGATAGAGAATGTAAAGATATTAATATAACAATAAATTAATAAAGATGTTACTATGTCAATAGGAAAATTTAAAATATTTTGTAAACATTCATAATTATTATAATGAATAGAAAAATCTAAAAGTGTAAATGGAAAAGTAAAAAGAAATACTAGTATATAATCAATACAAAATGATTTATATTTTCTAATATATTTTTTATCAATAGATGTATCTAATAGTATATCTTGTTCAATATTAATAATTGTATCACTTTTAGACATATTCCAAATAATACTATTGTATTCAATAGGCATCTAATATTCTTTGTTTTAATCAATTTAAATTGATAATAAAAGTAATTAAAAAAATAATAGAGAAATGGATATTTTAGATAGTATTATCTGGGACATGTCAACAGATATTAATACTGCTTTAATTTGGGATAAAAAGAAAGAAGACTATAGATTTCTAAATGAGACAGAACTAAGTAAGAAAATAGGCCAAACATTTACTCTAAATTGTCCATTAGATTTATATGGAAAATCTATTAAATTTGATATTAGTTATACTTATTCTATTCAACAAATAATGACTAAATTTAATAAAATTTATTCTCATATTCAGGTAATAGATAATATGGATGGGATGACATGGTTTGCTGGTATAAGTGAATTAGATTATCCTCATTTTGTTTTAAATGTGAATAAGTAATTTATATAAAAGTGGACATATATTGAATAGTATCTAGATAATGTGATATCTTATTCATTTCTTTATTAATTATAAATTTAAGGTCTTTGTTGTAGTCGTCATTTATAATTCTTCTAGAATATATATATTCATCTATAATATAAAAATAGGCATCTAAAAAATTATTATTTCTTTCTAATACTTTGATTAATGTTTGAACTGGTTTTTTTTTAAATTTTTCTGGAATTAAACAATTATGTTGAATACCATTGATATATTTAATACATTTTCTATTTTGGATAATAATAGAATCTACATTGTCTCTAGAAAATTTCATATTATAGTTAGTAGTTAGGTTCATTATTATAAATAGAATATAATAATAAATCTATTTTAAACAATTCATTAATACAATTAAAGCTAATCAATAAGAATAACAATAAGTTATTATTGGTTAATGTATTATTTTAAGATACTACCTACAATTTTTTTTATTACTATTAATTTAGTTTCAACTTTTATAGATAAACTAGAACATAATACATTTTTAGATAATATTTATAAAGTAAATATTAATTATGATATAAATAATTTTATAGTAGTTTTTAAGGGAATATCTAATATTCTAATAGGAATATTGATATTTTATCTTTTATTAACTATAACTAAAAGAAAATTTGATTCATATTATATTAATTTTAAAAAAAAGAATCCAAATCTTATAGAAACAAAAACAAATTACTTTCTTTGGGGACAAGTTCTAAATACTCTAGTTAAACTTCATGATTTTTCTACAGCAATTCTTATTTTTATATCTCTAATACAATTACAATTTCTTAATAAAAAAATTAATCTAATTAACTATTTATTATTAACTATATATGCTCTTACTAGTTCTATATTAGATTGGTTTAGAGACTATCCTACTCATAAGCAAAATAATAAAAAATGTATGATTGTTCGTAATAAACAATTAATCTATGTTAAATCTAGTAATATTCAGTTAGGTGATATATTATATTTAAGAAGGAATAATAGTGTTAGAGTTAAAGAAGCTATAGTTATTGATCAAGATATTGTAGCATTTAATTTAGGACAAACGGGTGAAAGAACGATAGAAGAGTTTAAAGTAGGTTCAAAATTATTAGATGGATTAATTATAAAAAATCAAGAATTAGTTAAAATACGTGTTACTAAAACATTTTCTACTCAATTATCTATTGAAGATAATATTAATACAGTAAATAAAATTAATAATATTATGACTTATTTAGGTATTATAACTATATTATTATTTGGTTCAGCTATTATTATTTTTAAAAATAAGCAAGTATTAGATTTTTCAGAAGTGATATTAGATATTTTAGGTTGTTTTATTGGATTAAATTATCTAATTCCATCATTTAAGATAGCACAATCACTAAATATATGGGATAGTGTATATAAATATATTACTCTTACCTATAGTGATTTTAAAGTTTGTAATCATGGAGATATTAATCATTATTATAATCATAATAATACTGTAATATTAAGTGATAAAACAGGAACACTAACTAATAATGTATTAAGTATTGAAAAAATATATATAGATGAGAATTATATAGATTTAATATTAGGTCATATTAATAGTTATTTAGATGATGATTTAAAACATACTAGTCATAGTCCAGAAACAAATGTTATAGCAAATTATTTATCTAAAACATATAAAATAAAACAAAAAAGTAGTTATCATTGGATAGATAAAGAACAAATAATAGAATATGTTTATAATAATGAGTTAAAAAATATACTTAGAGTTAAAAAAATAACTTATAAAGATATTAATTTAGGTTCTCATTCAATTATTTGTAAAAATAATAAATATTATCATGTGTTTATGGGTAGTAAATATTTATTATCTAATAGATTAAATTATCAATGGAAAGAAAATAGTCTAAAACGAGGTTTATTAATTGGTTTTATAGAATTAAATGATAATAATATAGATATTGCTTTAGATAAATTTAGACAAAATCAAATAGATAACTATGAAGTTATAGGGGAATTCCATTTTAATAACTATTATAGAGAAACTAAGAATCAACATACAAAAAATGGAATCCAAAAACTAATGAATAATAATTATCCATTTTATATAATTACTGGTGATAGTGTTTTAACTGCTAAAGATATTGGTATAGAATTAGGTATAATACATAAAGAAAATTTAGGTGAAGAATCAATAATAATAGATGGAAATGAATTTATGAAAAAACATGAAGATGAAAGAAATAAAATTATAGAAAATTTAATAGAAAAAAGAGTTGGTATATTTGGAAATACTAGAGCTATTTATAAAGAAAAAATAGTAGAATATTTCCAACAATATAAGAAAGTAATATTTTTAGGTGATCAAGAAAATGATTATCTAGCATTAAAAAAGGCTGATTTAGCTATTGTTCAGGAAAAAGGAAATAGTAAATGTAAAAATATAGCAAATTTAATTGGAAATATACCTACTGAAATAGTTTATAGTTATTTAACTAGGTATAGAAATATTGGTATAGAAGGTAAATGGTGGTTTTATATTAATATGCAAATATTTAATTATTTTACTGCTGGTATTTGGTTTATAGGTTTATTAGAAAAGGCATTTAGTAAAACAAATATTATATTTAATGATCCATGGGAACCACTAGATTCCCTTATGATGTCTATATCTATAACTATTTATTTATTATATAAATCATTTAATATTCGAGATATTGTATCTAATAAATTATCTATAACTCTTTTTACTTCAATTATAAATATTTCATTATCATTATTTATTGGATATATAATCTCTAATTTTATTAATATATCTAGTATTTCTATAGGTATTATAATAAGTTATATGTTATTAATTGGATATTAATTAGGTATTAATTCAATAGAATCATTAATTTCAAGATATAAAAAGAAATTATCCATAATATATTTAACCATTTCTAATATTGTTTCATTATTTGTATTTTCAATATCAACTCCATCATCATTTAATAATTCTAAATATTCTTTTAATGAATTTTTTAGTGATTGTTTTAAGTGAGGATTAATATATTCTAAAAGGAAATTATATATAAAATAGAATAATCCATTAAAATGATATTGTTTGTAGTGGAGGTTTCTACGAATAAATTCTAAATCTATATATTCATGAATATTACTAATAGAATACATAGATTTTACACCATATTTATTAATAATTTTAATCATTTCATCGCGAATAAATACTAGATTTTTTATAATTTCTTCATAATCATCATCATTCATATCATTTAAAACACGGGTCCAATAAATATCATTTTTAGTATCTTTAGCATTTAATAAGGGTTCGCCATAATTAACTGCTTTTTCTATTTTATTACTAATGGCTAAATCTTTTTGTTCCTCAAAGTAATTATTTTTTAATGCTTTAAATTCATTAAATAATTGTTCAAATTTATCTAAATCTTTTTTAAGTATTTTTATTATAATATCTCTAGATAGGTCTTTTATTTTTTGAGGATATTTTTGACTATTATTAGTATCACTAGTCATAAATCTAAGTAGTTCTAAAAGATTAATATCAATATCATTTCGATGATTTTTTAGAATTTCTAAAAAGTCGTAAAAGGTTTTACTACTAGCAAAGAAACTATGAATAATAGGTCTAAACTTATCTAAATCATTCATTTATTAATATATAATTTAAAAGAACTTCAAAATAAACCTAATGTTAATTGAAGATATTCCATAAATCAAAATGATTCATAAGATTATTAAATTTAATATCTAACATTTTTAGACTTTTAGCCATATCGGGAAGATTTAAAACATTTGATTGAAAATTATAAAACCAATTGATATCTCCACTAAAATTTTCTTTAATCCAATCATTTATGTCAGGTTGGGAATCTATGTGTGACCAAGGAATTGCGTCAGGATTTAGTCCGAGGAAAAATAATTTTTTAAGTTGAAATTTAGAGTTAATAAATTCATTTGTAGTATAATCGAAATTATTTAGATACTTTTCATCTACTTTCTTAAATAGATGTTTATTCTTAGAAATCCATAAAGCATATTTATAAATTAGTTCATCCTCTGAAAATAACATTGTATTCTCAAATGTTTCTATAAAATTATTATTATTATTACCTAATATATAACAATTAGCTGTATTTTTATACATAGAACCATAAATAATTTTAACTACCTTATACTTATTTTCATAATAAGATGGATATAATGCCTTCTTTTCTTCATTCGAAACTAAATATAATTCATTTGATTTATTCATAGGATTACATGCTAGATAACTAAAGGTTGACATTTCTGCCGCATATAATTCTGGATACCAACCTGAAGTCTCCTTCAGTAAACCATTATCATATAATTGAAATCTGTATTGAATATTATCTGACATATTTTAATAATGAATTTTTTATAAAGTTCAACTAGAGAAATCAATTTCTTATTAATAAATACTATATTAATTACTATGTTATATATTTATAAGTTTAAAAAAGTATATATAGTAACAACTGAAACCTTATTTAATTCTAGATATAAATTTATTAATACTTTGAATATTGATATCGATAATCATCAATTAACTTTACCTAAATATAATACTCATCCTATTAATACTAATTTAATACCTACAAAATTTGGATATATTTGTATTTTAGATAATATTGCTAATTTAAAATTAATAGAACAATTTGATGTTCTTAAGGAATATCCTATTGATGAAACTGATTTTGTATTTGAGATTTATAAAATAAATGATGTTGTTAAGGTATTTCCGTATCCATTTTCTTTTGAAACTTATTATATTCAATGTCCAGCTTGCTATGATTTAAATGGTAAACCTATATTAACTTGTGGTAAATGTAAAAAAAATATGTGTAAAGGATGTAGTATTTTAAATAATGATATGTGTGATTTTTGTACTTCTGAAGAGGTTGATGATAAACAAAAAGATGAGGAAGATGAATTTGCGGCTTTAAAGGATTTTGATTTAAATCTAGATTAATTATTTTTATTCATGTTCTAAAATCTTTCTAATAAATTTATCCTTTCTTCTCCATGTTTTTTCTAATAATTTTTCTAAATTTTCTTGTTTTATCTCCTCTAGATGTATTTCTTTTTCTATTAGTTTACCATGTTTAGGATAACTATCAAAAAGGAAGTCTTTATCATAGGCACATTTATAGCATTTTTTATCATCATCATAAAATAATGTGATATCAATAACTTGTTCTATAGTTAGACTTCTTAGAATTAATTCGAGTCCCTTATATCTAGGATATAATACATTATCAAATATAGGTTTATCATTATTTTGTGCGAAGCTTTTTGATTTAGCTTTTGATTCAGGGAAAACTGTAGTGCCCTCAGGGAATATAACTAAAATATAACTAGGATTCTCACTTAATCTTTTACAAAAATCTATTATTTTATCTTTATCAGCTTCATAATCCCGTGAAATAAGACATTGAGATTCTTTAATATATTTTCCTATTCCGGGTATATTACCAATACCAGCTTTAGCAATAAAACGTAAATCTTTAACTCTATTATGTAATTTAGCCCAATGTAAAATATAGACAAAGTCTAATGTTGTAGGATGATTGGATATAACTAGTAGTTTATTTTTTAATTCTAAAGGTTTATTAATTAATTCTACATTACATCCAAGTATATATTTAGATAAAAGATACAAAGAATTATAGGCATTTTCTAGAAGATTAGATTTCCTAAATATTTTACTAAAAATTAATAATAAAACTAAAATTACTATTTGAATAATTGCAGTTAATATTATACGCATACTATAATATTATACAATTTATACCTATCTTTTAAACTTACTAATTACATTTCTTTAGGTCTTTATGGATTTTCCAAGTTGCCTTGCTAATTTCATCCATTTTATCTAGGATATCAACATTAGAGTCATCAAGGAATTTATATAGAATTTCATAAATAACACGTGCTACTAGTACAAAATTCATTTTAAAAATAACAATAAATAGTGCAGAAATAAGACCATCGGTAGTTACGTCTCTATTAAATCCAAGACCCGTAACTACAAAATAAGTAATAAAGAATACTTTCCAGAAAACTTCTAGAATTTCTGTACCAAAACGAGTATTTATGTTATAGAGTTGAGCGAACATTTTTATCAGACTTATATATTAATTTATTTTTAAGTATATTCAAATCAATTTACTATATCATACTGGGTTCCTTTATAGATTCTAATTGTTCATGAACTAGAGCTCTAGTAACTTGTACTTCTTCATGTATTATTTCTTTTTGTTCTTCAACAAGGTCTTTAATATCATTTACTTTATCGTGTACTAGACCTCTAGTAGCTTCTAGTTGCTCTCGTGCTTCTCCTATGTGTTCATGTACCAGACCTCTGGTATCTGCTATTTGTTCATGTATCATCTCTTTTTGTTCTTTGATTTGTTCACGTAATAATGTCTTTTGTTCCTTAATTTCTTCTCTAACATCTTTGATTTGTTCATGTATCATTTCTTTTTGTTCTTTAATTTGTTCGCCTAATAATGTCTTTTGTTCCTTAATTTCTTCTCTAACATCTTTGATTTGTTCATGTATCATTTCTTTTTGTTCTTTAATTTGATTCTTAATTTCATTTTTAACTTCTAATTTAACATCATTAATAGTAGTTATAGCTTCTTGTTTAACCTCTGATACAATACCTACAGCTTCTTGTTTAACCTCTGAGACAATACCTACGGCTTCTTGTTTAACCTCTGAGACAATACCTACGGCTTCTTGTTTAACCTCGGCGACAATACCTACAGCTTCTTTTTGAAGTTCAGAGGCAATACCTACAGCTTCTTGTTTGATTTCATTAGTAATAGTTTCTAATTCAGATTTAGCGGAATTAAAAATAGCAGCAAAGCAATCTTTAAAACAGGACATTTAATCTTATAATAGAAAATATATTAAAATAAAATACAAATTGATATAAAAAGTTGGAGGTTAATACTAGTAACAAATAAATGGACTTTAGTATAATCGAGAATAATATTCGTCAATATTGGAAAGAAAATGATATTCAAAATCAAATTAGAACAAATAGGAAAGAAAACAATTCTCCTAAATGGGAATTTTTAGATGGACCCCCATTTGTTAATGGAAAACCCCATCATGGTCATCTTCTAGTATCTACTATTAAAGATACTATGGCCCGTTTTATGTCACAAAAAGGTCATGAAGTCAGCTATCAGATTGGTTTTGATTGCCATGGACTACCTCTAGAACAAGAAGCAGAAAAAGTTGTAGGTAAAGTATCTCCTACTGACTCACAAGAGAAGATTCAAAAGTTTAATAATACTTGTAGAGATATTATTAAAAATTGTAGTGAAACTTGGTATGATGTATTAGGACAATTAGGTAGACAATTTGATATTAAAGAGACATATTATACGTCTGATTTTAATTATATGAAGTCTCTATGGACTTCTTTTAAAACTCTATGGGATAAAGACCTTATTTATTGTAGTAAAAAGGTAATGCCTTATTCGCCACTATGTGAGACTCCTCTCTCTAATTTTGAAGCTAATCAAAATTATAAAGAACGTACAGATATTTCAGTATTTGTTCGTTTTAAAGTTACAAATAGTTGTTTTGTTGATAGTAATAAAAATGAATATTTACTAATTTGGACTACTACACCTTGGTCTCTTTTTGCCAATCAAGGTATTTGTATCAATCCTGAACTTACATATTCTCTAGTTGAATTTGAAAATAATTATTATTGGATTACTAATAATTCTATTGAAAGAGTATTTGAACCTAATAAAATCAAAATTATACATACTTCTATTGGTAAAGAATTAACAAATATTAAATATGAAACTATTTATCCCCTTAAAGAATATATTAATTATAGGGTTTATGCTGATAGTTATGTAGATGATACTACGGGTACTGGTTTAGTTCACCTGGCGCCACTTTTCGGTGAAGATGATATGAGAGTAATGAAAATGAATGGTTATACTATGGATATGTTACCAAATATAGTAGATAATCAAGTAAGATTTAATTTTGATTATTTTGTTAATAGTAATAATATTTGTGATAAATTTGTAATGGATACTAGTTTAGATATTACAATTGACCTAAAATCTAAAGGAATCTGTTTAAAATCTGAAAAAATTAAACATAATTATCCTTATTGTTGGCGCACAGATACACCTTTAGTTTATCTTGCGACAGATGCTTGGTTCCTTAAAGTTCAAACACTTATTCCAGATATTTTAGAAAATAATAAAAAAATTGTATGGTATCCAGAATATGTAGGTACTGAAAGATTTGCTAATTGGATTAAAAATGCTCCTGATTGGTGTCTTTCTAGAAATAGAATTTGGGGAACACCAATTCCTATTTGGGAATCACATAGTGGTAAAAAAATATGTATTAGTGATATTAGTGAATTAAGTCATCTATGTGGCAGAGAAATCACTGATTTACATCTTGATAATATTTATAATTTAACTTTTGAATTAGACGGAGAGACCTATAGTAGAACATTTGGTGTGTTAGATTGTTGGTTTGAATCTGGAATGGCTCCATATGCTAGAAATAATTCTACTAGAGACCCAGTTGATTTTATTGCCGAAAGTTTAGACCAAACTAGAGGATGGTTTTATACACTTAATGTTTTATCTACTGCTCTTTATAATCAACCTGCGTTTAAAAAAGTAATTGTTAGTGGACTTATCCTTGCTGAAGATGGTAAAAAAATGTCTAAACGTTTAGGAAACTATACAAATCCTTTAGAATTAATGAATAAATATGGCAGTGATGTTTTTAGACTTTATCTATTATCTTCTACCGCATCTAAAGCAGAAAGCTTCTGTTTCAAAGATAAAGATTTAATTGAAATTAGTAGAAAACTAATTCCATATGCTAATTCCTTTATAATGTTTAGTGAATCATTAAAATTATTCAATGAACCTATTGGAGATACTTTTAAATCAACAAATAAATTAGATATTTGGCTCTATAATATTTTCCATAGTTTTAAAAATTCTATATATAATCATTTAGAAAATTTAGAATTAACTCATATTCCTTCGCTTATTTATAAATTTATTGACCAATTATGTAATACCTATATTAAACTCTCGCGTGATAGATTAAAATCACAATGTACTCATCAGGATGCTCTAGAATCTCTTACTACACTTAATTATATTTTAGATGAAACTAATCTATTATTAGTACCATTTGTTCCACACTTAGCTGAACATTTTAATAAATTATTAAATAAAGATTCTATTAGTATTCATATGAGAACTATTGATTTAATTAATAAGCAAAATCCAGATAATACTATTATTCAATCTATTGATTCTCTTAATGAATTATTTGAAACAGTTAGAACTCTTAGAAATAAAATAAATATTGGAAATGTTTATCCACTTGACTCTTTAGAAATTTATACAGGCTCAACTAGTATTATAGAATTTACGGATGTCATCAAAAAAGAACTAAATATTAAATCCTTAATTATTAAAGATTATAATGAATTACCCTTTAGTTATAGAGCTAATAGAAGTTCTATTGGTAAGACATTCAAATCTAAAGCATCTGAAATAGTGAAACAAATAGAATTAGGAGATATTAGTGATTTATCTAATGAATACTATACTATTGAATATAATGCCAAATCTAAAGATGGATATATTGAATCTAAATTTGAATATTATGATAGTAATAGTAGAAAACAAGAGGCTGTAGTTTATTTAACTAATAAGATTACAGAAGAAAATAAAAAAGAAGCACATCTTAATCATATTAGAAGACAGATTAATTTACTTAGAAAGCAATGGAATTATAAAATGTCAGATAAAATTAATATTACAATGAAATATAATGAGGTATTTGAATTATTTAGTGAGGAAATGATGAAACAACTTAGTAATCAATTAGGTAGTGAAATTAAAATAACTACTAGTATTGGAAGAGCCTATGATGAAATTACTACATTAAATGATGAATATGGAATTATTAGAGTATTTCTAGAAAAGGTCTAATTAAAAGTAAATTAAATATAATTAATAAATAATAAATAATTATATTTAATGTGTGATAATCTTAGAAAAATATATAATACAATACATGAATTAGAGGATAGATTAGATTGGAATGAATATTTTATGTCACTTGCTTTGTTAATTTCTAGTAGAAGTCCATCAAAAAGATTAAAAGTAGGTTCAGTGATAGTTAGGGATAATAGAGTTATTAGTTGTGGATATAATGGATTTCCTTCAGGTACCCCTCATGAATCTATTATGAGAGATGGACATGAAATTAATACAATTCATTCAGAACAAAATAGTATTAGTGATGCGGCTAAACGAGGTGTAGCTATAGAAAATACAACTATTTATATTACACATTTTCCCTGTATTAATTGTGCTAAATATATAATTAGTAGTGGAATAAAACAAATAATTTATTTAGATGATTATAGAAATGATGATGTTGTATTAGAACTGTTAGAAAAAAGTGGGGTAGAAATTGATAAACTTAATATGAATTAAATTAATATTTCTAAAGATGAACTCTATTATCAAGTCTGGACTTTATGATTGTTTAGAAAAACTAAATCATCATCTACCTTATCTTCTTATTGCTGGTACGCTAAATTTTAACAATTTATCACTTATATTTATTCCAGTATTTATTAGTATTGGAATAAGTATTTTAGAAAATCTATATAATAGATTCTTTAATAAAAATACTCTTATTATCTATAGTAAAAAATCAGGTAATTCTGAATATGAAAAAACTTCTAATTCATTTTATTTTGAACTTGCCAAATTTATAAAACAAAATTATACTAATAAAAATTATAATATTGAATCAGATAGTTCTTATGTAGAAAATGATAAACTACCGATTTATACACCAAACTATTTACTTAATGTAGATTTTGATTATACTATGCCCAGTGGTAATAAGATTAATATTAGTAGTATTAAAGAAAGGGTAAAAGATAGTAGTAGAAATGGTTTTATTCTTACTGCTAAAAAAAGAGAATATATTGACGAGTTTATTGAATTAGTTAAGAATTTTCAAATTAATGATATTAGAGGTGTAGACCAAATTGCAACTTATAATAAAAGTAGTAATTATGATTATGGTGTTTTTAAACTATCTACAATTTATATTAATAAAACATTTGATAATATCTTCCTAAAAGAGTCTGAAGAAAACTTACTAAAATCATCTTTAACTAATTTCTTAAAGTCAGAGAATCATTATAAAGAATTAGGTATTCCTTATAAAAAAGGTTTTATATTATATGGTATTCCCGGAACCGGAAAGAGTTCAACTATTTACGCAATTGCTAAATATACTAAAAGGAATATTTATAAATTAGATATGTGTCATACTATGACTCCTAGTGAACTTAGAAATCAACTAAATTGTATTCCTACAAATTGTATTCTAGTTATGGAAGATGTTGATGCAAATTCTATTTTCCATAAAAGAGATACTAAAAAAACAACAGAAGTTAAAATCAAAGAAAAAGACTATTGTATGAAACCTGAGGCAAATATTACTATGGATATGATTTTAGAAATTCTTGATGGTTATAATTATCTTCATGGTTGTATCCTTATTTTTACAACTAATCATATTGATATTATTGATGAAGCTATTATTCGTCCTGGTCGCATTGACCATCAGATTGAATATACTGATATTGATATGTATCAACTTAATAATATGCTTAATTTCTTCTATAAATCTAAAGAAATTCTTAATGAAGATATGAAGGAAGCTTTAATTAAAAAAGGAATTACTACAAGTAAAATTATTAATACATATATTATGCCAAATTTAGAAGATAAGAATAATTTTATTAAACTAATTAATGACTATATTCAATCCAATAATACTTTAACAAATAGAAATGATATAATTAAAGTTGAAGTTGAACTAAAAAATAATAAAACAGCAATTAGAAGATCAACTAGATTAAATAAAAAATAAAGGGAATATAAACATTATTCTAATTATAGTTTAAATGAATGATTTAATTAATTTATATCAAAAAGAACTTAAAGATAGCGATATAACTGATGAATTCTTAAAAAATAACTTTGATAATCCTCGTAATGAGTTATTAATTGATATATCCCACAACTTTTTAACAGAATTAGCTGCTATACATATTTTAGAATATCTATATTATAATTTATACACACCTATTGATAATATTAGTTTTTTTATTATAGATTTATCCTATAATCGTATCCATATAAAAAATCCTAAATTAATTGATTTAATCAATAACTTTCTTGATAGATTTGAACATTCAACTATTAATATTAGAGGTAATTATGATAATACTCATCTGGCCGATTTTATACATTATGAAAATCTATCTAGAATTAAATATTAAATTGAAATTATAATTATTAATTAGTAATAATAATTATAATTTAAAATGGCTTCTCCTAACATGGATACTGATATCATTCATCAACTAGATAATAATAATAAGACTCGTATACTTCGTTTTGCCCGAAATCTTCTTGTAGAACAAACAAAGTATAAAATCGAATATTTATCTCTAGAAAATCTACTTCAAGTTTCCAAACTAGTTGATACTCTAACAAATATTCCCGATACTCCTATCTGTGATGAAAAAGAATCACCTGATAATGAACATCCCTATGACCTTAATAAAGATGAACCAGTAATTACATTTACCTCTGATTTTGAAAAAGATAATAACTCTAAAGAACCAGTATATGGTTCTGAATAATACTACAAAGCAAAGTAGTTTTTTTTATTTTTTACTTTACTTTACTTTGAATGATTTCTAGGCAGTTACAAGCTTATTGAAACTATTAACAAAAACATTAAAAACAACGGGGCGAATCTTATCTAGAGGGAGATGAGAAAAAACATTGTATCCAGCTTCTACAATCCTAAAGTACTTTTGCTTGATTCCTTGTTGGTATTCCATGTTACCTCGAGTATTTTCGAGGTATTCCTTGACTTGTTCCAGCTGATTCTCGATATCAGGGGTATTGTTTTCAACAACGACTACGAAATCCATTTGTTCGATTAATTATACCTCTAAAATTTATTATTATCAATTTAGTTCTAGCTAGAAATCTAGATTTTCTTTAAGAAATAGATAGTTTAAAATTATTAGAATGAATATGATTATCATATGACCTAAATTATTTATAATTTTTTCGTTCATATCTATTAAGTTTTGTTTTCTGGACTCAATTATATCCATATTATCACTACTTATACTGCTTATGTTACCTTCACTGCTTTCACTGCTCATGCTATTTACTCTGCTATGTACTGGAGAATTATTAGTACTAATATCTTCTAATTGAGATGGGTCAATACTATCATTAGGAAAATTCATCTTATATTCAATCAAAGTTAGTTTTATTTTTTTATTGTTTTTTATTTTTATATTCTAATTTATTTACTAATTTATTACTCAACTACTTACCAAGAACCTTTCCTGCCTTTTGCTTGACACTTTGAACAACAATCTTAAATCTATCAGCAATCGCCTTCTCAGTAGGATTTTCTGTTTCAAGTGAGTCCTTTTCAAGCTCGAGACACTTACCATAAACAGTCTCGATAAAATTCTTAGATACAGAAAAATCGTTACTATTAATATAATCAAAATGCTCATCAATTACCTCGTAGATTTTGATAGCCTCGATAGTCTTAAGAAACTTACCCTTAGTTAACTCGACATTACCGAGTGACGCTTTGATGAATTCAACAAGGAATGTTTTCTTGTCGGCGTAGTGAACTACAGTGTTCTTGATAGTATTCGAATTAGCAATTTTGATATGAACCCGTCCACAATGAACACACTTAGGTGTTGAATCTGAATCAACAGTTTTGACTTGAATAGAAGCGGTAGTAGTAGCGTGAGCAGCAGGAGTAACGACAGGAGCAGTAGAAGAGGTTGCGGGAGTAGCAGCGAGACCAACAGTACGACCAGAACGAAGTTGCATTTTATCCGAAATCATAACCCTATATTTATAATAGGTTATCAATTTATACCTATATAGTTAGCTAAACTAGTACAAAGTCTGTTTTTTTATTTATTATTTACTATTTTTACTAATCGTTCTATCTAGAGGGATTTAAGAATTTGTGACATCTTCTTTTGAACTTTGGAATTAATGTAGAGGAAGTTCTTATAGATGTCAGAATCATATCTAGACAGATTTACTGTAGTTGAGGCCAGTTCATTTGTCTTGTGAAATGTCACTTGGAAAAATCGCTTACGAACCGGAACAATAGCAAACATATCCGAATTCATATGTGAGGAATATTTGTCGATAAATCGCATTAGACTAATACATGCAGTGAGGCGATCATTAATTTCTAGTGTGTTAGATACGTTCTCAATAAGCTGTCCGATAGTAGTTACCAGAAAATCCTTCGTGACAGCAGAAACAGGAGCAGGAGTGGGGGTTGCGGGAGCAGGGGTCGCGGGAGCAGCAGGAGTGGTCTTGTTAACAGAAGGTGTAGTAGCAGAAGTGGCGAAGTTGCCGATGATACGTCCAGAGCGAAGTTGCATTGTTAGTTCTAAAATAACTCCTAGATCTAAATTATCAATTTTTTTCTAGCTAGAATACTGGCCATTTCAATGGTAACAATCTAACAAAGTAATAATTTATTATGTTTATACAGGTGATATTTTATTATTTTTAATAAACTTCTCTAATAAACTTAACTGTTTAAATCTATCATTATCATTATTATAGTTATCAATATTATAAATAGCTAATGTTTGTCTACTTACATTATTAAATAGTTTTTCATATAAAGAAGCATAATACAATAGATGAATATTAGTAAAAAAATTATTAATTGTATTAAGTTGAGAATTATAGGATTTTCCTGAACGCAGTGTCATTTTATTATTAATTATTGTATATTAGATTCAATTTAATAACTACTAAATCCTTTTTAAAAACAACTAATTAGATATATTTAGTAATAAAATGTTACATGAAGTTCAATATGAATTAGAAAATGAACTCATAGAAGAAAATGATGAAATATATTTTGATGACCAAATAGATACTAATATATTTCCTATTGAATTAAAAACCGAAATCGATGAACTATTATTAAATGTTGCTATTAGTGGTGATGAATATACTATGGAAGATATAATATATGGTAATAATTATTTAAATATTAATGCTAAAAATGATAAAAATGAAACTTCACTAATTATCTGTTGTAAATATGGATATTTAAATTGTGTAAAATTATTACTACGAAATAAAAATACAATTTTAACTATTATTGATAATAATGGAAATACAGCATTACATATTGCTATTCAAAATAAGTTTATTGATATAATCCAACTATTACTACAAGATTGGCGTATAGAGATTAATTTAGTTAATCAATTAATGGAAACACCTTTACATCTATTAGCAAATTGGGGTGAACCATCACTAATACAACTAGTTACAAACTATACCAATCTAAACCCCAATAAAATAAATTATAATAATGAAACATCTTTTATGATTTTAGTTAAGAACTATCAAGTACATAAAGAAAAAAAGTATTTAGATTGTATTGATATATTATTAAAACTAAATAATATCGATATAAGATTTCCTGAAAATTTAGATGGATTAGATGAGGTACTTGAAAGAATTATAAATTATAGTAGTTTTGATATTAATAGTGCGTTAAATTCATCTCATACATTATTAACTTATAGTTGTTATACTTCTAATATAAAATTATTCAATAACTTACTTTCAAAAAAAAATATTGATATTAATAAATATTTAGAAAATAGGGCTATAAATATAGCATTAAAAGAATATAATTTTGAACTATTTAATATTTTATCTAGAAGAGATGAAGTTATTATAGATAAAAAACTAATAGATTCATTATTTATAGATACATTTTTAACAGAAACTATAATTAAATACTGTAAACAATTTTTATTAATGAAAAAAATAGATAAAATAACAATTATTGATTATAGTTTAAGATATAGTAATTTAGATGTTTTAAAAGAATTTATAGATTCTAATATTGATTATATATTACCTAATGGAGAACATATATTAATATATTGTTTAAAGGTTTTTCCTAAAGCTTTTTATTATCTATTATCTCTTAATAATAATCCAAATTTAAATAATATTTCTAATAATCAAGGGGATAGTTTACTACATATTGCTATTTTAAATAATCATGAAAAGGCAATAAAACTATTAATTAATAGGGGGATTAGTTGTAATATTAGAAATATTCATGGGGTTACTCCATTAGAACTATGTTTAAATCTTAAAAAACTTGAATATATAGATATATTATTAGATAAAACTAATATAACATTTGAATTACAAATAAGATTATTAGAATTAGGTATTTCTAAATATATTATATTAAAATATTCAAATGTTTATGGAAGTTCTTTAGGAAATATGCCAGAAAGAGTATATTTTAACATCATTAATTCAATAAATAAATACAAAAATAATAAAGAATATATAAATAAATTAGTTGAATTTTTATTAGGGATAAATATTAATATACTAGAACTACAAAAAATATATAATAAACTTGATTTAGAACTATCGCATAATCAAACAGATCCTGCTACACTAGAATTATTTAAAAAATATAATAATTATCAAATTATTCAATACGGTATCCCAATAGATAATAAATATAGAACAATATATTTAGATACCTTATTAGAACATACAAAGCAAACAGGTTATGGGTATTTGAGAGATATATTAGACCCATTAGATAGAAGTCAGATGTATAATCAAGTAGTTTATAGTACTAAGTTTCCAATATATATAGATTGTCTATTAAGACATTGTATTTAATTTTTGTCCACAGGACAAACATAACATGGCTTATTAAAAAAGACTACTGGTAGTCTTTTCTTTAGTTAAGCGTTAACAATTCAAAGTTCTTTTTTATTCATTCATTTATTTTACTAAATTACTTTGGGTTTTCTTGATTATTCTTAGTTGTAATTTCGATTGGTTCTTCTTGCTCTTGCTGTTGTTCTGGTTCTTCCTCATAACTTGCGTAGGTCCACTCTTCGGGACCTAGACAGCCGCCATCGCCCATATGGTCGCGTTGTCCGGGGCGGTCGTACATACAGCCGTAACATGTTGTGCTAAAATCTTGAGGTGCGGATGCCATCTTGTTTATTGCTAATCCTAGGCTCTAGTTAAATCAATTTTTTTCTAGTTAGTTTTTTAGGGTTGTTTAGAGTTCATTTACAAATATGGTTTGTCCATTAATACTTTTTAGTTCGTTTTTAGCTAATTTTTTATTTAAAAAGGGCTTTAGAGAATTGTGTGAAAGTGAAGTAGATGTATTAGTTGAAGGAGGTCTTATAAATAATTTTTTTAAACCTAAAATTTTATCCGAATATAAAATAATAAAAATTATACATAATGCTATAGTGATATAGTATTTATTCATTAGTACTAAATATTAATTAGAAAGTAATATTTAGTATTATACCTAGGTATTTAAAATAATCTCTAAGGGGTTATTCGATTAATAGATTAATCTCTAAGAGGTTATTCGATTAATAGATTAATCTCTAAGGGGTGAATCTGTAATCATAGTACCACAATATTTAATAGGTTTATTTCTAAAGTCTTGTTTATTATAATAGCCAAATTGTATAGAGTGTTTTAATATAAATCTAAAATTATCCCAAAATTCTCTAGTATGACCAATACTTTTAGTCATTAAATGTGCTAGTTCATGTAGAGCTACAAAAGTAATAGTATTATTGTCATGTAGTTCTTGTTTAGTATCTTTAGTTCTAAGACAGAAAACAATTTTTTCACCTTTATTAACAGAATAACTAGTATGTTCACTAGTAGCAGCTGTTTCACTAATTTTATCAGGATTAAAACGTTTTTTTAGTAGTTTAGTTCTAGGGTCTTTAGGATATTTCTCTACTAAACTATCAACTACTTTAGTTAATTTAATTCTTAAATTAGCTAGTGTGTCGGCTGCTTTAGTAGCATCGGGGTTATTTCTAACTAAATATTCTTTATTATCGATAGTAGATTTAACGTATTTTACATCATTCACATAATCAGTTTCCATAAACATATAAAATGATAGTACTAATATAAAAAAAATTATACATTTAACTGCTGTTTTAGTATCCATTAGATAATCTCTAAAAAGATATAAGATAATAATTTATCTTGCTAACTACTAAAACGTTTTAAAAATACTAATAAATTCTATTATAAAATACTATGGAAGAATTTAATTGGGAATACTATAAACATTTAAATCCTGATTTATTTTGGTTAGGCTTAGATACACCTAATGATTATTATAATCACTATATAAAATATAGCAATAAAGAAGATAGAAAAAGTAGATTTAGTGATATTTATCCAAATTTTAATTGGTTAGATTATAAAAATGCTAATCCTAATTTAAATCTATTAACAAAAAATCAATATGAATATCACTATTTTGTTATAGGTCATAAAGAAAAATTACCTACAACTATAGATAAATTATTAATAGATATAGATATTAATAAATATATGGAAGAAAATAGTAATCTTAAATATATTGGTTTAGAAAATATAGAAGATTATAAAAAGTATTATTTAACTATTGATAAAACCAATAGTAATTATAAAAAAACAATAAGTAAACCTAAATTAGGATTTTTTTTAATAGGTTTTGGAATGCCTTTTATAGAAAAAAAGATAGATATCCTAAAAAAGAATTTAGAAGTTTTAGAAAAGATTAAAAATCAATATGAAATAGATTTATATATTTATATTTATAGTGTAGAATTTGGCAATGTTCTACATAATATTAACTTTTCTAAATATGTTAACAATGTTTATATTAAAATAGAAAAAGGGATTATCGGTGAGTTTATCTTTAAATATGTTTCAGAATATTACAAATTATATAACTATATAATGTTATTTTTAGATGATATCGAATTAAATCCTAACTTAGATATAAATAAACTTATCAAAGTTTATGAATTAGAAAAATTAGATATTTTAGGATTCTCACTAACAAAAGATTCGCCAACTAATCATGACTTTATGTATGTTTTAGAAGATGAATATAATTATAGAGAAACTAATTTTATTGAATTTTTTAGTTACTTTATTAGTACTAGAAACTTTCCTAAATATTTACAATTTTATAATAAACATACTAGGTGGTGTTGGGGAATAGATATCGCTTTATATCATAAAGGGATTAAAATGGGTATACTTGATTTATACCCTATTAAACATTATTTTAAAGCTAAATCCTATAATAACAATCTACCAAATCCTGTTGAAGAATGGCAAAGACTTAAATCTAGTTATACTACTATAAAAAATAAGATTATTTTAAAGAAAGAAAAATATTAATATAATTAATATGGATACCTTACCTAATATAGATGAAATTAACCAATTATTACTAACATTTAAATCTAATAAACTAAATAATCAAATAATTAATTGGAAAGAATATTTAGTTAATAATAATGATTTACATTTTATGAAAGATTTAAACCAATTAATAAAACATTGGATTACTTATGGTATTAAAGAAAATAGAAAGTATGATAAAATATCTAATATATCTGAATGGTCTAAAATATATTCCTATCTTAATACTAATTATTATAAATACAATAAATGGGCCTTTATAATAACTACCTGTATCAAAAAAGAAAAACATATAAATTATTTAAAAAAATGTATAGAATCTATTCGTCAACTATATAACGAACAACACATCTATATAATTAATGATAATAGTGATAAAAACTATGATATCAATGAAATTATAAATAATTATAATAATATAGAAGTTATAGAATCAATTGTTAGTGGAGGAGGCGAAATTAATCCATATTTATTTATTTTAGATGAAAAATGTAAATATGATAAATTAGTATATATTCATGATACAGTTTTTATAAAAGAAAATATAGATTATTATATAAATTTACATGATGAAATTATATTTTTATGGTATAGTAATCATGCTATTTTTAATGATACAATAAATAAAATAGAAAATAAAGAAATATTTGATAATTTTTATCTTTATTTTAGTGATAGAAAAATAGGATTAACTGAATACTTTAATATTTTAAAAAAATATAGATATTTTGATGTTAAATTTGGTTCAATGGCTATTATAACAAAAAGATTTATGGAAAAAGTAGATTTAATATCAAATTTTGTAGAAACTTCTAAATATTTTAGAAAAAGAATAAATAGAAGTTTTCTAGAAAGACTACTAACAATACTTTATCTATTTATATATGGCCAACCTTATGATATTAATAAATATATCTGTGGTAGTATAAATAGACATCCTGATAGTTTTTTAAATTCTAATCCTGACTTAGAATATTATATAAAAAAAGATAATAAATTAATACTTATTCCATATAAGCCGTTAGTTAAAGTATGGCAGGGTAGATAAAACTTAATCGTTTGATATCTATTTATTTATTCTAAAAAATAAATAAATGGATTCATTTAACCCCTCAAGTTATTTAGCAATAAATTCTGATTTAAGAAATACTAAATATAGTACTCCTTCTATGGCCAAATTTCATTTTACTAATTATGGTTTTAATGAAGGTAGACCATTTAGAATAAGAGATATATTTAGTGATTTTAGAGCAGAATACTATAATGCATTAAATCCTGATTTACAAAAATATAATATGAAACCTATTGATTTAGCTATTCATTACCTTACTAAAGGCAAACTTGAACAAAGAAATTATAAACCAATAAAAGACAATGAATTAATTTATTTATATACTGATAATATTAATTATAATAGAGCTGAATATTTAGAAAATATTTTAAAATCTTTAGGAGTGCCCTGTAAAATTACTACAGACGGTATTCTAAATACTAATTGTCTATATATTCTATTAACACATAGACAAATTAAATTATATCCTTACTATTTTTTATTATATTTAGATA
>JACCED010365642.1_pt1 | contig 22603 bp, 7 predicted proteins | sample 7455021 | NCBI WGS metagenome assembly JACCED01 (sample SAMN15323456, study PRJNA562643) | freshwater metagenome | isolation source: river surface water | place: USA:Blue River Watershed | collected 2017-08-19
AAGCGGTCACATCGGTTTGTGCCACGCGTTGCGCCAAGGCCAACAGGTGTTGACTTGTGGGGTCGACAAACACATAGCTTTTGGTTTTGAGTTCGGGCGCGTTCAAACCTTTCACAGCGTCTTTCCAAACGCTTGGCGTCCACTCATCTGCTGATAAGACGGTCAAGGCACCTAAGCGCATCGCGTCCACTGCCACTTCCATGCGACGGCGATCGACGCGACACAGCACAGGCACGGTGTGACCGAGTTGGGCAATGAGGGTTTGAACTTCCTGCAGCAGCTCAGCGCTATCGCCTAAGCGAATGACCAGCACATGTGCACGGCGCAAGGCCAGCGTGAGGTCACCCAAGGTGCTAACAGATTCCAGACTGATACCTGCGGCATCCAGCTGGGCGCGATCTGCGTCATCGATGGGACTGAAAGGGTCCAACCAAACCGCACGAATAACGTTGACAGAAGAAGCAATCACTTTGAGTACAGTCCGAAATAAAGGTAAGACTGTTATGCAAAGGTCGTGCCAGCTCGTTTTGTTACCTAAGTGATTAAATTAATGTGGTAAACAGGCCTGCGAGGGTCATTTTCTCGACGTTGCGACGAGTTACCGACAGGCTCTCTTGCGGCCTTTGGGGTCTGGTTGACTTTTGCTTGCTTGGTTGATTTGGGCGAAAAACCGCCGCAAAAACGCCCGTCCGTGCGTAACACCTCTAAGGAGGGCAGCACTTTCGAACGAAAGCCCATTAGCTTGCAGCCATACGGCATGCGCAAATCCCATGTGATCGCTAAATAGCGACACTCCCAGCAGTTAGGGCCCTTAGACGAGGAGGTCTTGTCAGACGCTGTGCCTGGCTGCGATTTCATGGGGTCACCCAAGGTGGCGATTAACCACCCAAGAGTTTCAACACCGACTGTTGGCTGGTGTTGGCTTGCGCCAGCACCGCCGTTGCCGCTTGCTGCATGATTTGCGTCTTGGCCAACTCGGTCGAAGCAGAGGCATAGTCTGCGTCTTCGATCTGGCTGCGTGACGCAGACATGTTCATCGACACGTTGGTCAAGTTGTTGATCACGTGGTCGAGTCGGTTCATGACCGCACCCATGGTGGCACGTGTGGCGTTGACCTTGTCCATGGCACTGTCAAGCATGTTCAAAACAGCTGTGGCGCCTTCTCGGGTGTTGATTCGCACCTTACGCGCATCTTCAGCCAAATCGACGTCTGCTGTGATTTGACCTGTGATCGGACCACCCTTACCAAAGTCAGCCAAATCGATGGTGATCACTTGGTTAGCGCTCGAACCCACTTGGAAGGCCATACGGCCCACGCGCGGCGGATCCATGTCTTGGCTGGCACGGCCACCGAAGCTGCCTTCGTTGAAACCCAATGCAGAGAAATTGCTTTGGGGACCAAAACCATCCGCACCACTGCGAATCTGAATGGGACGACCCGTGATGTTCATCATGTTGGGCGGCAAACCATCGGCACCAGGCAAAGCTGGTAAAACAGGCGCATCTGATCTCAAACGCACAGTGCTGTAAACCGTTTTGATGTTCATTGAACTCACAGGTGTCGTTTCATTACCCAAGACGTTTTCCAAATACTTGGGACTCATGTCCACAGCAGAAACATCGGTATTGCCAGACGAATTGGCTGTAACTGTTCCAATAGTGAAGGTGCTGTCGCTATCCGCGGGGATTACCGATGGCTGACGCACATCAAACGCTGTACCAGCAACAGTCGATGTGATGATGAGTGCCGATGGGTCTGAGTCATCAATTTTTACCGAGATGTTTTTCAGGGTGCCTTCAGCCTTGATTGCAGCTACCAATGCATCAGCCACGGCATCTTCAGTTGCTGCGCCAAAATCATCTGTTTCAATGTACACACCATTGATGTAGATGGAGGCTTTATCCGTAGCTGCACCACCCGTATCAACTTTAATCCTTGATACTTGCTTGACGGCGCCACCTTTGTCCAAACCAAAATTGGCAGCACACAACTCATCTTGGCTGGAATCGAACCAAACCGACAAGTTGCGTCCGTCGGTTGCTAAGGTCACGCCTTTGCCATTGTCTGACGCTGTCACGCCATGCTGACCCACACGTTCGTTGATGGCTGCCACGACTTTGGCTCGACGGACAGTCGCATCTTCATTCTGAACAAAGTTAACTTCAATTTTTGTACCATTGACCCACAAAGATTGCTTGCCATCCACTGGTGTTCCCGTGAAGGTGAAAACCCCTTCACTGACTGCAGGATTTGCCTCAGCGGTCACACCGGTCAAACTTGAGCTGGCATTGATCGCTGCGGCCAAGGCAATGCCGCTGGCTGAGGGGTTGCTGCTAGAGACAATCGTGTTTGAAAACTTATCGTCTGCTGGCGTGGTGGGACGAATCTTGATGCCATTGATCTCCAAGTCATCCATGCCTAGGTTTTTAGTTGCCGCCACTTGATTGGCCGTCACCTCAGTCGCGAAAGGGCTGATTGCTGCGTCTGTACTGTTCGATGCTGTCATCGTGAACGAGACGCCAGGTGTTCGAGCGGTCAGTAAAATCTCACCCAACTCTCTACCTTTGGTGGCGTAAACACCCAAAATGCTGTTGTCATTGATTTGACTAATCAGATCCTCAACCACATCCTGTGGTTTTTCCGTGCCCGCAGCAGCATCTGATGTGAAGGCGGTGCCATTGATGACCACCGTCACAGTATCACCAGCATCTGGGTCGCCTGTCAGCTTGACGCTGCTGACCTGAGCCACAGATGCGTTCACAGGCGCGCGTTCACGGGTGTTCAAAATCGATTCATTTTTTGAGAAGTTACCTGAGACCAAGCCAACTCGTGTGATGTCACCCATAGCGCTGGCTGCCAAGACCACCGGCGCCTGGATTTTTGACTCAAGTGAAATCGTCGAACTTTGGACACCTTCGCGCATACCAATGCGTTGTCCAAATACGAGAGAACTGGTGGATTCGTCGGATGTTTCAAAACGCACTTCGATGTTGCGACCATCTGCCGCAATCAAGCTCACACCTTTGGCATCTGAGCCTGTATCAATCGCCTTGACACCAGTACGATCGCTGATCAAATTAATGGCTCGCACAACATTGGCACGAGTGGCCTGCGAATTGTTAAAGGTGGTGGAAATATCAGCGGAAGCAAAGCCGTTGATAAACACCACACCCCTCGCCACTGGGCCACCGACCATTGCTTGGCCCGTCACGATGTTTTCGTTGACCTTGGCAAACACACCAGTCCCTGGCGTGGTCACCGCATATTCTGTTGTTGTGTTCACAACGCTCGACACACCCGTGGCACCTGGAGCAACTTCTAGCTTGGCTACGTTGCCCTCTTTGGCAGGAAAGTTAACGCTGATCACAGCCGACCCGTTGGGGTAGATCACCTGTCGGTTGGTGCTGGCGTCGAATAAAGGGCTGGCTTGCATGGCCGCTGCAATTTTGGCAGCCGCCAATGCGGGCGTGTTGTCTTCGTTGGTCAACATCACACTGACACCACCCACCGTGATGGTGCCTGGCATGGGGACGCCACTGAAAGTAATGGACTGTGTTTCACCCTGTGCGATGCCTTGGTCGACCGCCTTGCGGTTGATGGCGGCAGCTTTGGCAATCGCGCTGCCCGAGGCGTTGTTGCGCGGTGACAAGACATCGTCTGCGGCTGTCGACGGGCCAATGATCACGCCATTGATCGTCAAATCGCCTTCACGCATGTTTGGAATACTGCCTGCGACGCCAATGCTCATGGAAATTCCTCGCGTGGTGGCATCGATACCACTGCCTGCAGCATCTTGCAGGGTGTAGGACAAATCACCAGATATGACCGAACTGTTCAAGCCATCATCCTTGGCAAAAATAACCACGGCTGGGTCAGCGGTATCCAAAGTACCAATCAAGGAAATTTGTTTGTTGTCTTCATTGATAAACGTGGCTGTCACAGCATCACCGTCCCCAGCTCCCGATGGAATCGAAAACGAGAGAGAGCCACTTTGCAAGAATTTTCCACTGTCTGAAAAGACTTCCGCAGATTGGGTTGCGGCTTCGCGATTGGTTTCGATGTCACTCGAGAGTATCAAACCAGTCCCTGCTGTATTGAGCGAGATGGTGGCCAAAGCGACGTCACCCTCCGCTGAACTGTAAGTAATTTCAGTGACACCAGTAGCGTCATCGACAGTGGCCGTCATACCACGTGACGTGAAGACTGTTGAGTTGTTTAAAGTTGATTGAATCTTGGCTGCAGCAAAAGCAAACGTGCTCTCTGATGCCGTGATATCCACGTCAACGCCCGCAATTGTGAGAGTGCCAACCCTAGGTGCTGACGTAGGATCGATGGTAAAGGTTTGAACCTCACCCGCATCCGCACCTGACATCGTGCGTGTGGTCGTGGGTGTGATGAACACCTGACCCGACAAGTTTTCTGAGGTGACCTTGTAAACAGGCATTTCGCCCACTTGCTGGCCAGCTTTACCATTCAACACGGGGAAACCATTCCACTCGGTGTTGTCGGCAATTTGAACAATTTGCTGCTTGAGCTGCTGGAACTCTAAATCCAGGTAGCTGCGATCTGCATTGTTGTTTGTATCGTTGACAGCTTGAACAGCCAACTCACGCATGCGTTGCATCATGTCCGTGATTTCGTTGGTTGCCCCTTCAGCCGTCTGGATCAGACTAATGGCATCACCTGCATTGCGCACGGCTTGGTTCAAGCTGCGAATTTGGTGCGTCATGCGCGTTGCAATCGACATGCCTGCGGCATCATCTCGTGCTGAGTTGATACGCTTACCGGTCGATAACTGTTGCATTGCGATGCTTTGTGCACGACCGGAGGAACCGAGTGCCATCTGCGAAAACAATGCTTTAACGTTTGTGTTGATAACTGCCATTTTTTTCTCCTGACCTTAATTGGTCAATCAAACTTGCCACCGATTAAGCACTTAACGTGCCAACCTTTTTCGACACTGCTTAATATGGGTTTTCCCGTATTTAATGTTGTCAATTTGTTCATTTAAGTACTCAGTGGCAAGCTTTTGTCGCCTCAGTGGCAAGCGTTTGCCGCTTGCCGTCGAGGGTGCGACCTATTGCCGCTTAGTGCTGCACACCCGATGAGGGCAACAAGGCATCACTGAAATCGTCCAGCGATAGCTTCTCAGCCATCAACTCAACTTGATCAGGATATGCCGCCAATCCCTCACGCGCCACCGCGAGCGCGCGAACGGGATCCAAGTTGCAACGCAAAGCGCGCACCAACATCACATAAGTAAATGGAGGTGTCAAAGCGCCTTGAATTTCCACCAACTTATCCATGAGCTCTACTGCGAGCGGCCAATCCTGGTTGATCATGGACAAAAGGCTGCAAATAGCCAAGATGTCCTCGCTATCTGGGTAAAGGCTCATGCCAGCATCCCCCAAGGCATTCGCCAAGTTCAGCTGTTCGGTGGCCACCAAAGATTGAATAGTTTCGCGAATTTCAGCTGGGCTGAAACGTTTCACCATGGAGGCGTTGAGCAAGCCGCCCACTGCGGCTTGATTCATCAGTTCTTGTATCAGTGTCATGCAAAGCTCCTGCTAAAAATTCCGTGTCAAAAAAATATGCGATTGCTATTCACAATCAACGCCCGCATATAAAGCAAATGTCGTGCCATAAATAAAAATTGACGAAAAATAAAATGTTCAATTAAATCAATAACTTAGATAATTTTTCGGGTTATTTAGCGAATAAATAATTTCAAAAAATGGACTAAAGCTTTCAGAGTTCGCTCCGAAACAAATAGACAGGATGGAAGGCAGCGACGCGTTTGCGCGCGTCGCGCTTGCTCACCTGCACATTATTTTTGATTCGGAGCTCCGCATGTCATCCTCAATACAACTTGGCAATTTAAGTCTTTCACACGCTTACTCGGCTGCGAAACCTGTTGTCATGGCTACTGGTGACTTTGTGGCACCAACATCTGCAAATGACATCAAAATGATGAGCAAGGCCACAATTCAGGGCCTCACCCAATCGAACATCGGGGAAATTAGTGCTGATTTGATGCAGTACTTTTCTGCCGACCAAATCAAGGTCTTCTCGCGAGCGCAAATTGGCTTCCTCAGCCCAGATCAAATTGCGGGCATGACGGCCGCCCAGCTCAATGGCTTTCAACCAACGCAAGTTTCAGCCCTGTCGGCAGAACAGGTAAACGCATTCACAGACACCCAAATGGCGGGCCTCAAGCCCGGCTTTTTCAGTGCCATCGACACCAGCATAGTGGGCGACATCGATACCACCCACATTTCCAGTCTGACCACTGCGCAGGTGCAGGCTTTGACCACAGACCAACTTGTGGCTTTGATCGACACCCAAATCCAAGCCTTGGGCACACAGCAAATCGGCAGCCTGAAAGCCACCCAAATGGCTGGATTCGAGGTGGTGGATTTGCAAGAGTTTTCTACTGACCAAATCGTGGCATTGAACTCGGCCCAAATTGCCGCTTTGAACATCAACCAAGTCAAAGGTTTGAGTGCCGAGCAAGTGACCGCCATTGAAACGGCTGACATTGCTGGCATCACCACAGCGCAAATGCAAGCGCTCAATTCTGAGCAAATTTCAGCGTTGGATGTCAACCAAGTAGCGGCCCTCTCGGCTGCTCAAATTGGCGCGATCGGCATCACCGATGTGGGCGACAACGTGGCGGGCATCAGAGGCTTGAAAAATGAGCAACTGCAAGCCCTCACAAAACTTCAACTCGCAGGCATGAAAGCCACGCAAATCAGTGCTTTGGATGACGCTCAGCTCAAAAGCCTGCAAGCAGAACAAGTGACATGGCTGAGCGATGTACAAATCAAAGCCCTGCAGCCCACACAGATCGCAGACTTAGAAACTTTCCAGGTTGAAGCCTTAACCACAAGTCAAGTCGCGCTTCTCAGCGTAGAACAAATCAAGGAATTTAGCAGCGACCAAATTTCGGTCTTGACTGGCGCCCAACTAAAGGCCCTCAGCAATGTGCAGGTTGCAGGCTTAGATAACGACCAGATTGCCGCCTTGTCAACCGAACAATTTGCAAATTTCACGACGTCACAAATCACGGCGCTCAAAACAGAACAAATTCAAGCCCTGACGGAAGACCAAGTTGCTAGCCTGTCACTGAACGACACGTCTGGAAGTAAGCCCATTCCAGGTCAGTTGTCTGCCTTGACGACCGCGCAAATTGCGGCCATGGACAGCACCCAACTTGCCGCTCTCACTGCGGAGCAGTTCCAAGCACTGACCACCAAGCAATTGGCAGCCATCAACAACTCAGAAATCACGGGCGTTGACCCCGATGATTTTGCAGGTCTGAGCACAAGCCAAGTTGCCGCCCTCACGACGGCCCAAATGCGCGCTTTAACAGTCGACCAGTTGGCCGCTTTTGGTGTTGAGCCCACAGGGGAAAACGAAGACGGACCCAGCCAAATCGAGGCCCTGACCACGGCTCAAATTGCCGCACTTTCGGGCGAACAGTGGGTAGGGTTCACCACAGAGCAAGTCGCTGACATGACCACAGCTCAGCTTGTGGCCATCAAAACTGACGTCATTTCGACACTCAGTAGCGAACAAATTGGCGCCCTAACTCAGGAACAAGTCAAAGCGCTCAGCACCACGCAAGTTGGCAAACTCACGGCTGACCAAGTTGGGGCCATCAATGTGGACTATGTGGCTGAAATGAGCGTGGCTCAATTTGGCGCTATGGGCAGTGGCCAAATCACTGGCCTGTCTGTCGACCAAATACAAGCCATGGGCACCGCTCAAATTGCGGGTCTGCGCACAGACGTCATTGAGCACCTGAGCACGGATCAAATCGCAGCACTTGGCACAACGCCAACCGGTGCCAATGATGATGAGCCTAGCCAACTTCAAGCCCTGAGCCCCTCTCAAATTAGCAAGCTCACCGCAGAACAGCTGCAAACTTTGAGCACAGGTGAAGACGGCCAAGTTGCCAACCTCTCCAACAAGCAGATTGCGGCCCTAAGCTCCACTCAGCTCAACAATTTATCAACCGACCAGTTTGCCAGCTTCACGGCGGCTCAAGTGGTCGCATTCACTGCGACACAAATCACTGGACTGAACAAAGACTTGTTTGCCGCGTTACAAGCAGACGTGATTGGCGGCATGACCACGGCACAGTTTAAGAACGTGTCAGGTGAACAGATCGAAGCGCTGTCTACCGACCAAGTGGCCGCTTTCACCGCAGATTTCATGGCTGCTTTGAGCGCTGACCAAGCTGCATCCCTCAGTGGGGATCAACTCAACGCCATCGGCGACGAGCAATTGCAAGCCATAAAGGGTGAAGTGCTCGCCACACTTAACCCCGAAGACCAAGTGGCCGCGATGAATGCGGACAAAGTGGCACTGCTTACTACCAAACAAATTGCAGCAATGAGTGGCGAACAAATTTCTAAGCTGTCCGCTGAACAAATTGACGGTTGGAACGAGGCCCAAATTCAAGCCATCAACCTGACTGCGGTTGTTGATTTAAGTACAGACTTTGTTGCCAGTCTGAAAGCTGAACACGTCACTGCACTGACCGACAAACAAGTCAAAGCCATGACCGCCCAACAGTTCGGCGTGATGAGCGGCGAGCAACTTGCTGCCATATCTGACAATGATTTACTTGGCTTAAGTGCCGACGAGCTCAACACACTCAGTTCTGATCAATTCAACCAACTGACAGCGAGCCAAATTAAAACTCTGAGCGCTGCACAAATCAGCAACTTGGATGACGAAATCATCCAAGGCATGGGTCAGACGCAAATTCAAGCGCTCACTGCCAAGCAAATTCAGGCACTGACGGTTGACTCTTCGGGTGTCATTGCTCTGACGTCTGCGCGCGTACCACGCGCACAGCGCGGGGTTGTATTGAGTGACCCACCTGCGCCTACACCCGGTCAAATGACCAAGTTCAGCGCTGAGCAAATTGCAATGTTCAACCACGCCGCCGCTGGCGATAACGTCAGCCAAGTGGGATTGTTCTCTGCAGCGCAAATCCAGGCGCTCTCGGGCGAACAAGTCGCTGGCTTCACCGCTGATCAGATCCGCGCGATGACGCCTGCCCAAATTGCCGCCATGTCTGCAACCCAAGTTCCCAATTTGACGCAAGCTCAAATTGAAGCCATGGGTTCCAAACAAATCGCAGCCCTGCAAGCCTCTGTGATTGACAACCTCACCACCGACCAAGTCGCATGGCTGGGAAGAACGCCCACCGACGACACCGTTGGCAGCAAGAGTCAAATTGAAGCGCTCACCACAGCGCAAATCCTCGCCTTGAGTTCAGATCAAATCGGCGCCATGACCGCTGGACAAATCGGCGCGTTCAGCGCGGCTCAGTTGGGCACTTTGACAGACGAACAATCGCCAGGCTTGACAACGGCCCAAGTAGCAGAACTTGATGCCACGCAAATCGCAGCCATCAAACCTGCTGCATTTGCCACCTTGTCAACCGACGTGATCGCTGGGTTGACTACAGGTGCTGACAACAGCGTGGATCAAATTGGTGCCCTCACAGACCTGCAAGTTCAAGCCCTGGGCAAAGACCAAATTGAGAGCCTCAAGAATGCGCAAATTGCTGCTTTCACTGGTAAAAATCTGGCCGCATTGGATGTGACGCACCTCAACTACTTGTCGACCGATCAAGTGGCACAAATCACCAGCAGCCAAATCATCTCGGTGAAAGCTGACCAATGGACAGGCATGAATGCGGACTTGTTCGCCTCCATCAACACCTCGGCATTTGCAGCCATCACTGCCTCCCAATTCAAGAGTGTGACGGCAGGACAAATTGCTGCCATGACTGAGGCCCAAGCCGCAGTCATGACTGTGGAGCACATTGCGGGCTTGACCAACACCCAAGCCGATGCATTGACCGCCGAGCAACTGGTGAAGTTCGACACAGAAGCCAAAGTCCAAGCCTTCAAGCCTGCCTTGTTGGCCAGTTTGGATGGTGAAACCCAAATTGCAGCCTTCACGCCTGCACAAGTGAGTCATTTCACCAAGGCACAAATAACAGCCCTCACAGGGCCGCAGGTGTCCTTCCTCAGCGCAGCACAAATTGGTGAAATGAGCACAGAACAGATTTCAGCCATCAGCTTGAGCGCAATCACCAGCTTGAACGAAGAGCAAATTCAAGCCTTTGACCCAGCCACACAAATCTCAGGATTCACAGCGGCACAAATCAAAGGCCTGACAGCAACGCAAGTGGGTTACTTCACTTCGGCGCAGTTGAAAGAATTCAGCGCTGCCCAAGTGGCGGCGATTGAAACCACCGACATCGATAACATGAGCGAGGAGCAAATCCAAGCGTTTGAAACCGATCAAATTCAAGCACTCACCACAGCCCAATTTGCTTCACTGACTGAGGCACAAATCACGGCCATGACCGACGCACAAGTTGCCAATATTGAAAACAAAGACTTGGCCATCTTGGATGCAGATCAATTGGGTGCTTTGTCCGAAACGCAAGTGCAAAGTCTGACAGACCTGCAAGTCAAAGCGATCACGACGACGCAAATCCAGTTGTTGGACGCAGGCTTTATTCAAGCCATGGGCTCGACACAAATTCAGGCTTTGTCAGCGTCGCAAATCAAAGCATTCACCACAGGTGCCGATAGCTCTGTCAATCAAGTCGCCCTGTTCAACGACACGCAAGTGCCGATGTTCACAGCCGATCAAATCAAGGTGTTGAGTTTGGCGCAAGTGTCTGCCATGGAAGACACACAAATCGCAGCCTTCGATACCGTGACAGATGCAGATGCAGGCACGTTCAACCAAATCGCAGCCCTGAGCACAGCGGTCATCAATGGGCTCAGCGACGCCAAGCTCAATTTGTTGGATACAACACAAGTCGCAGCGTTGACATCGGGCCAAATCAAGAGCTTGAATACAACGGAAATTCCAAATTTGGACACCACATGGATTGCCGCTATTGGTGACGATGTGGCTGCCTTGACTTCAACGCAGCTCAACACCTTGACCACCGAACAAATTCAGGCCTTCGATGCAAGCACCGAAATTCCTGCACTGCTGCCCACACAGTTGTCTAAGTTCACGAACGAACGTGTCTCTGCTTTCACTTCCGCACAAATCGCCGCCTTGAGCGGTGAACAAATGAAGGCCTTCACAGTGGCACAGATTCCAGCCCTGAAGGGCTCTGAAGCTGCGGACCCTTATGAGAATCAAATCGCGGCTATCAGCACCGATGCACTGGCAGACATGACTGTGGCTCAAATTGCCGCCATGAGTGCCACGCAAATTGGTTCTCTCACAGGTGACGGTCAAATTGCGGCCCTCACGGGTGCCCAAATTTATGCTTTGAAAGACACTGGCATCAATGGCCTGACCACCGCGCAAATGGCGTTGTTCACCGCCGCACAAGTTGCACCCGCAGTCGACAACCCAAGCACTGGTTTCAAGGCAGCGCAATTGGCTGGCATGGCGGTTGAGCAACTAGAGGCTTTTGATGACGCAGTAAAGACCGCGATCTTGGCCAATGCAGCTCAAATAGCGGGCCTGTCGGTTGAGCAAAAAACCGCCTTGGGTTGGTCGGCTTGAACGTCGCCTCCGTCACACGCCAGTCGCTAGGTGTAGCCCCGATCACCTACCGTGCAGCCGCGGCCACGCCCATGACCGCGGCTGCGGCCGTGACGGCCTACGAAGCTCTGACCACAGATGCAGCCAGAAAAGCCTTCAAAGCGGTCACCATTCAAGATTCGGCTGAGAACATCAAGGCCAAATTTTCGAATTTAAAAGCCATGGGGGTCGCGGGCAAGCTCAGCGCGGTCAAAGCCACAGGCGTCACGCCCACCCTCACACTGGCAGCGGCAGATTTGGCCAACAGCAGTGCCTTGCTGGCCAAGCTGTCCGGGGCCAGCCTCCAGGTCAGTGACACATCGGCCAACCTAGCCACCCACTTTGCATCCTTGCTCACGGCCAACAGCAAGTTGAGCACCATCACGCAAACCGATGCCCAAGGGGCCTTAAGCATCACCACAGCTCAGATGACCTCGGGTGCCGCACTGTTGGCGAAAGTCAACGGTGGCACCTATGCCCTCGCCTTGAGTGATGTGAATGCCAAAACTTTGGTTGCTGCGCGTGCCAATACCAAAGTGACTTCCTTCAGCTTTGTAGACACCAGCGCCAACATTGGCTTGCAGTTAGCCGCTTTGAATGCAGCGGGTGATCGAGTGACGGAAATACGCCAATTAGGTACGGCGACACCCATCACCATCACAGACACCTTGTTCAGTGCGTCGAGCGACACGATTGACAAAATCAGTGGCTCTTTCAGCTTGTCACTGACAGGCGTTACCACTGCCAATTTAGCCAACCGACTTGGTGATGATGCTGTGGCGTCGGTGTCTATCACCGACACCAGCACCAATGTGTCTGCCAATTTTTCTGCCCTAGCGGCCGCAGGCACCCGGCTCAAGGGGGTGGTTTTGACGAATACTAGCCCCAGTTTGTCTCTCACAGTGGCGCAACTTGGCTCAAGCGTGTTGAGCAAAATCAGCAGCAAATACACGATGAAGGTGGCTGACAGCAGCACCAACATCAGCGCGGGTATGGACACACTTTTGGCGAAGGTGAAATCTTTGTCGGCCATTGAAGTGACCGATAACGCCCGAGCCACCCTCAAAGTGACTGCAGCGCAATATGCCACCCAAGCAGCCGTTCTAGCCAAGATCAGTGGTGCTGCCTTGACCGTCAAAATGACGGGTAACTACGCTGCTAAAAACATTGTCATCAACAAAGATGGTAGTTTTGCGGTAACCAATGCGGGCACCAAATACACCATGAAAGGTGTGAACTTTTTTGAGTTCAATGACTTCACCGCCTTTGGCGATACAGGTGATGCCAATGTCAACGCCCTGCTCTCAGGCACCACCAACCAATGGTGGTTTAACACCACGACCAGTACAGCCAAAACTTCAGACACTCTCATCAAACCTGGCCTTTACGCACTGGACAGCAGCAGCACCAAGCGCGAATTCACCTATGGGTTCATGCGTACGCTTCCCGCAGGCGCAACGGCGGGTGATCGAAATGGGTTTGAACCCATGACGCAGGTTCAAAAAGCAGCGGTGCAAGATGCGTTTACCTATTTGTCATCACTGATCAATGTGACTTTCACTGAAAGTGATAGCGAAGATGGCAACGCAGACATTAACTTTGGCACCAACCAACAACTCAGCAGTGCGGGTTACGCCAACCCACCCAATGCCAGTGGCGCACACAACGTCTTTTTGATGTTGGACAAGGATGAACCTAGCAATGCATCCTTTGGACGTGGCAGTTATGGCTGGGAAACCTTGATCCATGAAATTGGCCATACCTTGGGGCTCAAGCACCCAGGCAATTACAACGCCGGAGGCGGGGGTGCATCAGCGCCGTATTTGCCCACTGCAACCGACACCCGACGCTACAGCGTCATGTCCTACAACCAGCCAGCAGACTCTATGCATGTGACAGTGACTGGCAATGGTGCATCTGCTGCTTATCTGAATCCATCCACATTCATGTCCTACGACCTGGCCGCTTTGCAATTTTTATATGGCAAAGCAACCACGTCAGATTTGAGCAACTACCAAACGCTGAACTTTGATGCAAACTGGAAGGGTTTTCAGTCGGTGTACACCCCAGACGGGGGCACATTGAATTTAAGCCAAGTGTCCAAATCAAACATTGTTGACCTGCGACAAGGCGCATTCAGCTCTATCAATACCTTGGCTACCGATGCGAAAACCTATCTCAGCACAATCACCCCTGGGCTGCAAAGCTACGTGAAAAAAAACCAAACTTACTATGGCTACAACAACATGTCGGTGTCATACGGTAGTTTTTTTGATGGCGTGATTGGCGGCACTGCCAGCGATGCCATCTTCATAGACACCACCTCGATCAAGGGCAACTCACAAAGCATTGACGGCGGTGAGGGCACTGACATTGTGTATTTGACTGGCTCAAGCACCGAATGGACGGTCGCGAGTTGGGACGGCACAGCGGACAAAGAGGGAACCGCTACGCATAGCAATGGCAAAGTTGTCAACCTCAGCAACATTGAAAAAATCAAGTACTACAACGCCAGCATCTACAGCACCCTTCACTCAGCCATCGATCTACAAGCTTAAAAATACCAAGCGGCAAGAATTTGCCGCTTGCATTGATAAAAAATCGAATTAGGCCGATTTTTAGATTTCTTTTTTATTCATTAAGGAAGAGTTTTGTGACGTCTATGTAATTTTTACAGTTCTCCGGCTCTAGTCCGATACCTAGTGTGTCAATTAGATTCCTGAGAGCAGCATGTCCATTAACCTCAATCTCGGTTCACCCAACCTGATGAACCCACTCATTGTGATGAGTGTGGGTGGGGCAACCGTCAATGCCACGACTGATTTATCGTCTTTCACCTCGACGCAAATTGCTGCTCTGTCAAACACACAAGTGGGTGCGCTGACAAGCACCCAAGTCCGAGCCATCAGCACGGGTGCATTGGAAGGCTTAAGTAACAGCCAAGTGCAAGCCTTGAGTACGCGCAACGTTGCAGCTCTCACAACCGAACAGGTTGCGGCCTTGAGCACCAAACAGCTCAATGCGCTCAAGAGCGCTCAAATCAACGCCATGACGGCGGCGCAGATCGATGCGCTGACAAGCGATCAGTTGCCTGGTCTGCGTGCAACACAAATCTCGTCCATCAGCACCTTGCGCTTGGGCAGCGTCAGCTCCGATCAGATAGCCGCTTTTTCAACTGCACAAATTCAAGCCCTGAGCACCGACCAGATGATGGCGCTCATCTCGGATCAAATTGCAGCGCTGGGCAATGATCAAGTGACGAGCTTAAAGGTCAAACAGCTCCGTGCCATCGAAACGCGTGACCTCGGTGCGTTGGATTCTGGCCAAATCGCAGCGTTCAGCACGGCTCAAATTGTGGCATTCACCACAGGTCAAATCGCTGCATTTGGCAGTGCCCAGATTGCCATGATCGAACCTACCGACTTGGCAGCCTTGACCACGGCGCAAGTAGCGGCACTTGGATCTGATCAAGTGGGCGCGTTGACCACAGCACAAATACAAGCGCTCAAACCCAGCCAAATTGCTGCGTTGTCTACACGTGGTATCAGTGTCTTGGATGAGGACCAGATTGGCGCTTTGTCGTCTACCCAACTGATGGCACTCAAGGACACGCAAATTGTGGCTCTGACCAGTGACCAGTTCAACTACCTCTCCACAGAACAACTGGCCAGTTTGACCACACGCCAGATTTCAGTGATCCAAACCCAAGACATTGCCGCTTTAGACACCAGCTTGATTGAAGGCATGAGCAGTTCGCAAATAGCAGCGCTCACCACTGCACAAATCAGAGCCTTGGACACAGATCAGATTGCGGCCATTGAATTGGGTGGCGATGTCGCCGCATTGACCACCACGCAAGTGTTGGCCATGACAACAGAACAAATTGAGGCCTTGACCTCAGAGCAAATTCCGCAGCTCCGCACCAGCGTCATCACCAACCTAACCAGCGCACAAATTGGAGCGCTGACCGATGAACAAATCGCTGCATTCACCAGTGCTCAACTCAATGCATTAACCACAGACCAAGTGGTTAGCATGAGCAGCGACCAAATTGCAGCCATCACAGCCGATCAAATCAGCTCACTTAAAAACACCTTATTGGTCGCAATTCAGACGCAAGATTTGATTGCCATCGATACCGATCGCATTGAAGCGCTGACAACGAATCAGATTCAGAGCCTAACCACCGCACAAATTGCTGCCATGACCTCCAGCCAAATGGCGGCCATGGAAATCGCTGACGTTGCTGCGCTCAAAAAAACACAAATAGAGGCAATGACCACTGAACAAGTTGCCAATCTCACGACTGACCAAATCGTGACATTGAAACCTGCACAGGTGGCAGCACTGACCACCAATAGCATTCAAGCGTTGACGACCGATCAGTTCAAAGAGCTGACAAGCGGCCAAATCATGGCTTTGACGACCGCACAAATCAACGCCTTAGATAGCACCCAATGGGCTGAGGCCACAACCGATCAAATTCGCGCGCTCAAAGCCACTCAAGTAGCCGCCATCGGTACAGATGACCTCGCTGGGTTAACCAGTGAGCACATCGGTGCATTGCTGTCGGCACAAGTCGCAGCGCTGACCACCGATCAGCTGCGTGCTTTGGATACAGAACAAATTGCGTCTATCGCCAGTGATGTGATTTCTGCATTGACCACCGCGCAAATTGTGGCGCTCAAAACAGACCAAGCCGAAGCGCTGACCAGCGAACAAGTGGCATCGCTGACCACGGCGCAACTTGTTAGCTTTGAGACCCAAGATCTGAGAGCTATCACGACAGAAAACATCGAAGCCATGGGCTCCGACCAAATCAAGGCCTTGACCACCCAGCAAGTCCGTAACTTGACGACAGATCAAATTGTGGCGATTGAAACGGGTGACTTGGAGGTCATGCGCAAAGACCAAATCGTTGCACTGACGACCTCGCAAGTGCGCAACCTGACCACGGAACAGTTAGTTGCACTGACCACCAGCCAAATTGCCGCCATGGAGACCATCGACATTGCCGCATTGGATACCGACCAAGTGGTGGCCCTCTTGACTTCACAAATAGAAGCCTTGACCACCAGCCAATTCAGCCGTATGGGCACTGAGCAAATTGCGGCCCTCACTACAGACCAATTGGTCAAAGTCAGCACGGCAGACATTGCGGCCATGACCACTGACCAAGTGATTGAACTGACCACAGATCAAATACCTGCACTGTTGCCCATTCAGGTGGCGGCGCTTAAAAACTACAACATTGCCGCATTGACGTCTGAGCAAGTGGGCGCGATGACCACAGCTCAAATCGTTGCCTTGACAGTTGATCAAACCAAATCATTGACCTCACAACAAATTGCAGGGTTGACCAGCGATCACATCGCTGCCATTGAAACCAAAGACTTGGTGGCATTGTCGGTAGATCAACTGAATTATTTGTCAACCGATCAACTGGTGGCTTTGACCTCCTTGCAAATCCCTGCACTCAAAACTGCCCAGATGGCTGGACTGGATGTGAGTCTGTTTGTGGCGTTGACCTCAGATCAAATTCCTAGCCTCACCACGCTACAAGCTGCAAATTTGAGCACCCGCCAAGTCGCAGCGATCACCACAGATCAATTGGCGGTCCTGGAAACACAAGACTTGGCAGCCCTGACATCTAGCCAAGTACAAGCACTCACGCCAGATCAAATTGAAGCACTTTCGACAGGCCAAATTGCGGGCATGCAACGCGGACAGTTCACGAGCTTCACGTCTGAGCAATTGGCCGCCTTGCAAACGGATCAGATTCAAGCCATTGAGACCTTTGATATCGGTGGCTTGCAAACTTGGCAAATTGACGCATTGAGCACCGACCAAGCAGCCGCTTTGACAACCAATCAAATCATCAGTTTGTCTCAGCCACAACTGGCTGCATTCAACGAAGAGCAAATTCAGGCTCTCACCACAGGGCAGCTTCGCGCCATCGAAACACGTGACATGCCAGCGCTCACCACCTTACAAGCGCAAGCCTTGCTGACTGAACAACTGATCGCCTTCAAGACAGAACAAATCAGTGCCATGAGTAACAGCAGCTTGGCCGCATTGCGGACAGATCAAATGGTGGCCCTCACCACCGCACAAGTTGCTGCTTTGCGTCAATTGCAAATTGCTGCCTTGACGACAGATCAGGTGGCGGCGCTAGAAACAAGTCAGATTCAAGCCATTGAAACCGCTGACATGACTGCATTGACAGCCCTGCAAGTTGGGGCCATGACCAGTGCACAACTCAATGCTCTCAGCAGCTCGCAATTGCAAGCCATTGAGACCCGTGACATTGCGGCCATGACCACAGAGCAAGTGTCCACACTCGACACCACACACATCGTGGCCCTGTCAACCCAACAAGTCGTCGCCTTACGCACCGACCACATAGCGGCGCTGCAAACCAGCCAAATCGAAAAGATGGAAACCGACGATTTGGCTGCACTCACATCTCAGCAACTGCGCGTACTTGACAGCACACAACTGCTGGCCATCACAAGTGCACAAATCACCGCACTGCGTACCAGCCAGTTGGTCACCATGAAGACCGACCAAATCAATGTATTGAGCAGCACACAGCTCAATGCAATGGGGACTCAACAAATCAATAACCTCACCTCTGCGCAGATTGCGGCATTGACCACGGAACAAGTGTCGAACCTCACGACAACACATATCGCGGCATTGACCACAGCAACTTTGGCTGCGCTGACCACCGAACAAGTTGAAGCACTGACCACTGCACAACTGGTCGAATTGACCTCGGCCAACATCTCTGCGCTGTCTAGCACTCAGGCGCAAGCACTACGAACAGACCACATGGCCAACCTCACCTCGGCACAAATACGCGCCTTGGAGAATGTTGATTTACAGGCCTTGGCAACCGATCAGCTGGTTGCAATCACCACAGATCAAATCAGCAAGCTGACCACAGCGCAACTCAACGCGTTGACCAGCGATCAGATTCCAGCCCTCACAACGGGACAAATGAGCAAGCTCAGCAATGCGCAGTTGGCTGCCTTGACCACCACGCACCTGCAAGAATTGAGTAGCACCCAAATCGCCGCTTTGGACAGCGTCCAACTTCGCGCATTGACGTCGTCACAATACGCGGCATTCTTGGCCGACCAAGTGAGTGTTTTGACCACCGCCAATATTGCGGCTCTCGAATCTGGCGATGTGGCAGGCTTTACATCTACCCAAGTCGCAGCTCTCACAGAGGCACAAGCCACGGCATTGACCACCGATCAGGTGTCGGTATTGACCACGGCAGCCTTGACGGGTCTTGGTGCCATGCAGGTGGCTGCATTGACCACCGATCAAGCCAAGGCCTTGACCAGCGCTCAACTCAACAGCTTGAACACACAACAGCTCGGCGCCTTGACGACAGCACAAGTTGCTGCCTTGACCACCACTCAAGTGGCCGCTTTGAGCGTGGGACAACTCAACCTGTTGTCCGAAGATCAGATTCAGTCCTTGACGTCAGCGCAAATTGGGGCGATCCCCACCGACCATTTGATTGCCTTGTCTACGCAACAAGTGGCAGCATTGACGAGCGGTCAAATCACAGCACTGGGCACCAGCCAAGCAGGCAGTTTGCTCACCACACAGGTCGAGAAAATCACCACCGCCGCGTTGGGTGGCCTAGAAACTCTGGACTTGCAAGCCTTGAGCACCGACCAAGTCCGTGCCTTGACCACAGACCAAATACAGGCCCTCTCGACCACCCAGGTGCTTGCTTTCAAAACAGATCAATTGGCCGCTCTGTCCACAACTCAAGTGGCTGCCTTGGATTCCGATCAATTGGCTGCGCTTGGTACAACGCAACTGGGTGCATGGGGCGCATCGCAGATTGCTGCGATCACCACAGACGCGCTCTTGGGCTTGAGCACCAACGCTGTGGCGGGGTTGTCATCCACGCAAATTGGTGCGCTGACTACGGACCAAATCGCGTCGATGGACGCCGAGTTGATTGCTGCCATCGAAATCGCAGATGTAGGCGCACTGACCACCGCACAACTGGGTGCCATGGGTACCGATCAGATTTATGCGCTTGAAACAGCGCAGCTTGAGGCCCTGAGCACCACACAATTTGGTGCACTCACCAGCAGTCAACTGGGTAGCTTGCCCAATGGCAGCATCGTGGCTTTGAGCACAGCACACATGGCCACATTGACCACAGACCAACTGCTGGGACTGACAACCTCACAATTAAGCGTCATTGAAACGCGAGACTTGAATGCCTTGACCAGCACCGTCATTCGGGCCTTGAGCACAGAGCAAGTGGCCGCACTTTCTACGACCCAAGTTCAAGCCCTGTCAACCGCACATGTGTCAGCGATGACCAGCGAACAAATAGGCGCTTTGGAAACCAGCGATTACCAAGTGCTCACAAGCGCACAGTTGGCCGTGCTGAGTGCAGAACAACTCGGCGCTGTATCACCCGAACAACTGCAAGCTGTGTCAACCAGCAGCTTAGCTGGCCTAAGCACAGCCAATATCTTGGCTTTGACGACACTGCAAGCGTCTTCATTGACATCGCAGCAAGTCGCCGCTTTGAGCAATGCTCAAATCTTGGCCATGAGCACCGCACAAGTGTCTGTCTTGCCCAGTGCCAGCATCACGGCCTTGACCACCGCACAGGTTCGCGCACTATCGACCGACCAGATCCAGAGCCTGACCATCGATCAAATTCCAGGCTTAGAGATTGAAGATGTAGGCGCACTCAAAACCGAGCAAGTGGTGGCCATGAGCACCGAACAGCTCTCTGCTTTTGATGCATCACAAATTGCGGCTTTGACGGCAACGCAACGAGGCGTCTTGAGCGCTGACCAACGCACAGCGCTGGGTCTTTGATTACAACGCCAAGTTGGCGTCAGTTTGATCCATCAAGACGTGAGATCAACTGACGCTCCAAACTGGCCACCAAGCGTTTGGGGGCCTCCCCCCAACGCGCTGACGCAATTTCTAGGTTTTGTTTGAGTTGCGCAATGCGCTTGGGCTGTTCAGCCAATGCCAAAACGATTTCTTCGTATTGCGAATGGCTGCTGGCTACCAACTCCGCTAATCCAGCGGCAGACAACATACTTCCCGCCATGCGAGAGATGAATGTTTTGCCACTGAGCGTGACCATCGGTAGGCGCGCATCCAACACATCACGCGCCGTCGAACCCGCGTTGTAGGGGTAGGTATCCAAGTAGATATCAGCCAAGCGCAGCCGTTCACGATACTCTTGATGCGTGCAACGTTTGGCAAAGACCAACCGGTCCAAGGCCACACCGTGCCCAAAGGCGTAGCCCTTCAGCGCCTCAGTGGCCCACGGGTTGTCATCGAGTAGCCACAGCACTGTGTCGTCATTACGCTGCAAGATACGCATCCATGTGGCAAATAAATCAGCGTTGTATTTGTAAATGTTATTGAAGGACGCCAGCACGATGGCGTCATCAGGCAGCCCCACATCCGCACGACTGACTTTGGGCTCGCTGACAGTAGGGGTGTGCAGTGGAATGAACGAGCCTTCGACGTGCAAAGGTGTTTCACTGAAATAGGGCTCTAACGCTTCGGGCAAAGCAAATGAGTCGGTCACTACAAACTCAATCCACGGCATCGCCGTGGTCCCAATAAAGCCTAAATATGTGCCCTGTAGATGCGCAGGATGCAAAGCCATGATGCCAGGGCGAGAACCCGAACTGAGGCCATGCAAATCAATCAAGACGTCCATCTCCAATTGGCGTATGGTCAGTGCAGCACGGCGGTCATCCAAATTTCTGATATCGAGAAAGTGGTCAAACGCGGCTTTGAGGCGAGCGCGATACGCTGTGCCATCTTCAGGGCTGAAGTCAAACGCAAACACCTCAAATTTGGTTTTATCGTGGGCCTCGATCAAATCGGCCATCAACAGTCCCACCGCATGTGTACACAAGTCACCCGACAGATAGCCTATGCGAATGCGGTCATGTGGCACACGCTGCGGCGGCGCCAACCGCTCTTCTTGCAATTTGAATTTACGATCGACAAATGCACGCGAGGCCATCCATTGCAATGAAGGGTCGTCATGGAGCGACAACATCGCCAAGGGGGATGTTGCTGCCAACATGTCATTGACCCGAATACCAGGTAATGGCTCACAAACAGGCCATTTACATTGTTTTTGTCGCAAGTGCACCCAATGCTGAATGGCGTCAGGTTGCTTGGTGTTGAGTGCCAAGCTTTCAGTCAATGCACGTTCAGCCGCATCATATTCATGGCGCGACTCTTGCAAACGCCCCATGTGATTGAGCGCCATGGTTTTCAGCTCAACAGCGTTAGATGCTGGGCCAGGGTCTTGGTGCACCACAGACGCCCACTCTGCCAGGGCATCTTCAAATTTCTTTTTCCGCTCAAGCGTCAAGCCCAAATTGATTTTGGCTTGCAACAACCCTGGATTCAAGGCCACGCATTGTCTGTAAGCCATTTCAGCCCCGTCTAAATCCCCCGATTCAGACAACAGCACACCCCAATTGAACAGCGCCACAAAGCGCGTGGGGGATTGGGTGCAAGCAATCCATATTTTGTATAGAGACTTGACCGCTTCTGTTTGACCGGCGGCCTTGAGAAGCTCGGCGTTTTGCATCAACGCGTCAATGCTCATCTCGCCCGTTTTGGCTTGCTGCATCAGTGCATCAATTTCTTGTGCCTTCATATCGATCCTTAGATTTACAGAACGCTCGCAGGATCTGCGTCGAGTCCTACAAAGTTTTGAGCCGCCATGTGAAGCACGGAGTTAATTCGATCCATTTCTAGCGAAGGTAATTTTTGTGCAAGCGCTAGTTCTATGTTGATCACCATGGCCTCTAGGTCTTGTTGAATGTCCAACACTCGGTTCATACCCAACATCTTCATACTGGCATTCGTTTTGGGCGTATTCGAGGGAAAGACCATGCATGGCGTACCCAAGCTGACTGCGGCCAAGGTGTGGTGAAAACGTGCAGTCACCACACAGGCTGCATGGCGCATGACGTCCAA
>JACCED010136231.1_pt1 | contig 22576 bp, 22 predicted proteins | sample 7455021 | NCBI WGS metagenome assembly JACCED01 (sample SAMN15323456, study PRJNA562643) | freshwater metagenome | isolation source: river surface water | place: USA:Blue River Watershed | collected 2017-08-19
CATTTGAGCTTGCATATTAGGATCCATTTGCATACCTTGTTGCATCATCATATTAGGATCCATCATTTGATTATGCATTTGTGCAGGTCCCATCATATTGGCCATGGCAGATTTATGACCAGCCATATCATCTAAGATTGCAGTAAAATCCATACCGGCATGCTTTGAACTACGTTTTGATTTGCTATTTTTTTGCTATTTTTTTTGCTTCCTTTTTTAAGTGATCTTGAACTACTGATTTTAACTTTATGAGGCATAATATATATAATATATTAAAGAAAATTATTATATATATTTTTAAATAGAAATTTTATTTTTTAACAGTTTTTTTAATACTTTTAATAACATTTTTAAGTTTATTATTTTCATTATTTAGAGCAATAATAGTTTTTTCATATTTTTTAATTAGTTTATTTTCAACTTCTTCTTTAATTTCACTATTAGATAGTTTTTGGAAAAAAGTAGAATTATTTTTTTGCACGGACCAGCTTAATTGTCCATTAGATAATACAATATAATCATTTTCATTCTTAGTAAGAAATCCACCTAATCTAAAATGTTTTTTCCCAGTTTTTTCATCAATCATAAAATATCTCAAATGTGTATTTAAACCAACATCATCTATATCTTTTACCAATTTATAATCTTCTAATTTTTTTTTAATTTCATCTGGAGTTAAATTATCTTGATAACTTCTTCCAACCTTTTTATAATTATCATTTGACATTCTTTTAGTAATGAATCTATTCATATTAGTAATGATTAGAAATGTTTTTTTATATTAAATAATAAATTATGATAATGCTGCAGCTCTAGCTAAAGGACTTGCTTTTAAAGCAAGATTTGCGCTAGCACTTGCAGCACTAACAGCAGTGCTTCCTAATCTAGTAGCAGTATCTACTGCTTTTTCGCTAATTTTTCCTGCCATTTCTACAGCAGAACCCGCAATGTTTGTGGCAGCAGATGCTGCTTGTGCTCCAATAGTAGCAGCACTTGACATTGCTTTGGAACCAACTTTAATAACAGCTGCTGCTGCTTTTTCACTTGCAGCAGATATTTTTTGTTCTATCTGTGCTTTTGCTTCTTTTGCCTTAGCTAAAGCAGCTTGATAATCAGGGTTTTTCTCGAGAGCTTCTTTTGCTTCAGCAGCTTTTTTCTTAATAGCTTCAGCTGCTTCAGCTGCCTTCTTTTTGGCAGCTTCAGCCATTTCTTTAAGACCACCGCCTTCGAGTTGTGCTTTTAATCTTAAATATTTTATTTTATATTTTTTATATAAAAGTTTATAATTTCTTCCAGACATTATTATATATATTATATTATAATAAAAATTTTTAATTATCAACTGGATATTTATCTTCATCTAAATATGAAATAAATATTTCTCTTAATTTATCAGATCTAGTAACTATATTTCTATAAAAACAATAATTATATTCAAAACATACTCTTGTAATATTATTATATTTATTTGCTAATAATAAATAATGTTTATCATTTTCTATAATAATTTTTTTTAGAATACCACCCCATTTAAGTTCTTCACAGCTATTAACATATCTAATATATCCACCTAATTTAATATCATTTATATTATCAACAAAAATATACTTTTCTAATTCTTTATAAAATTTTTTAGATATTTTTTCTATAAATTCATTTTTATCTTCTTCCCAATTATTATAATAATCATCAATAAAATTAGATATTTGTGTTTTACGGTCCATAATAATAGTATAAATATATATTTATATTATTATTATAAAGATAAATCTCTTATATTATTAATGGAACAAATAAGCTGGGTTGATAATTTTTTTAATACATCATCAATAGAATTAACAGAGGAATTAAAAAAAATACTAGCTGAAAATAAATTTATTAATAATATAGATGTAAAGATAGAAGAATTAGAAATTGATTATTATTCTAAAATGAACGAAATTAAAAATACTTATGAAACACAAAATATAAATGAATTATATAAAAATAAATTATCGTTAGAAATTTTACAAAAAGAATTAGAGATTATTAAATTAATTTCTAAATATTCTTTACAAAATAATAAACTAGAGTATGTTTTTATTATTACTAGTCTTAAATATTTACATGCATTAAGTGAAATATTAAGAAATAGATTAAAACAAGCTCCAATTAATTTTAATAAACATAATAAAAACTCTAATATTGTAAGATGTTCATATAAATTTTGTAATTTTAAAGAGAATTGCACATATAATTACGTAAAAAAATCAAATCAATGTTATCAGGATCATTATGTTCATAACATGGTTTCTCATGATGTTTTATCATTAATTTCATATATAGAATTAAATAATATGAATAATACTCAAATATTACATAACAAAGAAATATTAAAAACGATAAATACATTATCATTTGTAATAGGTCATATGGAAAGTGAATTAAAAGCTAAATGTTTATATGCTGAACAAAAAGATTGGGATAAATTTCATTTTATGAATAAATAAATTTGTGTTCTGTGCAATAAACCGAAGGTTTATTATCACAGACTCTTTTGGGTTTGCAATTACCCATTTATACTGCTAATTTATTAATTTTACGCACAGCCATTACTTTATTTTTAATAATTAAACCTAAATCTGTTCCTGCTAATATTAAAACAATTAATGATGCAATTAAACAGAATACCAGAAAATTATATGTCTTTTGGTTTCTATTTTTATAATCTTTATTTTCATTATAAGCTTTAATTCCAATTGAGGTTGATGCGGTTGCAAATACACCTAATAAAAGGCATAATGTTGCTAAAATAATTTCAAGGTCATGTATATCAAGTGACATATAATAAACTATAGATTTTTTTTATTCCCAATTGTTATCTAAGTCGTGGTGGAATATATTCCATATTTAATAATTTAAATATATCTCTTTCTGAGCTAACTTTAAACTGTTTTCCTTCTTTATCAAATAATCCATATTCTGACAGCTTATATCCCTTATCTTTTGCAATGTTCCTCATCTTCTTGTTTAAATCAGCACTGCCGGTAAAATAAAGTATTGCGCTATAATAAGAATCATAAGGCACAAATCTTATATCAATTCTGCGTGGTGGATTATCTAATAATTTTGAAAAACCCATAAACTTTGATTTGGGTTTTTTATCAGTCATAGAATCAATAATTAATGGTTGATTATTATTATATTTAAGTGGATTTTTAAGTTTATTAACGATTCTTTCAAGATGATTTTGTTTTTTAGAATCAGTTAATACATCTTTCTTACTAATAAGGACATCAATATCATTACTTTGAGTTTTTTCTCTTCTAAAAGATCCGCATAATTCAATAATATATTCATTTTTATCATTAAAATCTAATTTTTTATTAATTTTTTTAATAATATTTTTTAATAGACTTTCATACATTTCCATTTCAGACCGTGGAATATTCATTTTGTATTTACCATAATATTTAAGTCCTAACAATATTTTATCATTAACTTCTATTTGTTTATTTTTAATTTTTTCTTTTAAGATTTCTACAGATGTAATACCTTTTTCATATAATTCTAATGCATGAGCACGACCAATACCAACTATTTCTTCTAAATTTTCTAAAGCTTCCTTTTTTTCTTTTTTAGTATCAATGAAATCACCTACTTCTTTTAATTGTCCTGTTTTAAGTATTTCTTCAATTCTTTCAAGACTACCTTTACCAATACCTGATATATCTAATAGTTCTTTATAATTATCTAATGTAATTTCTTTTGGATATTTCTTTAAAACTGATAAAACTATTGATAAATTTTTAATTCTAAAGTTATTTTTTTTAACTTTATCTAATTCTTTATTTTGCTGAAAATCATCAGTTTCATCTCTAATATATGCAATTAATTTTGAGAATTCATCTATTAATAATTTATTCATTATTATTAATATATGTATATATAAATATATTTTTATACAATTAAAAAATCAAATTTTAATTTGGGATTATTACAATAAAGATATTCTAAGTAAATACTACCAATGGGTAATGTGCAATTAACCTTCGGTTAATTGCATATCCATAACTGTTAGCGATAACACCAATTAAAAGTAGTTATATTTTTTGTATTTATCAATTGAATATACTAAACCAGTCATTGTTGCAATTATAGAAAATAACATACCAAGTATTAAGAAAAGAAAAGACTTCCATTTTGATTCTATATCTAAATAAATTTTATCATCATAATAAGTAGGTTTTGGATTTTCATCTGTATATTTACTAAGTATTTTACCTGTTTGTTTTAATTTTATTATACCTATAATTAATCCAATTATACTAGATATAAATAATATTGCACTAATAATTATAATTATTATATAATTCATATTATATATTATTATATATTATTTTCTCATATTGTAGTTTCTAATACCATTAATATATAATAAAGAATTAAAACTTTTTAATTATATATTATGAACAATAAGACATTAAAAAAAATATTTCCAGAACCACAGAGTAATAATTATAATGGATTAAAATATGATGTAGAAGGTCTATGGTCTATTACTCATCCAAAAGAGGCAGATTATATTTCAAAGAAAATAATTTCTTTAATTGGAAGAACAGATTTAAATATATTAGATATGACAGCAGGATGTGGTGGTAATATGATTTCTTTTCTAAAATTTTTTAAACATGTTACTGGAATTGAAATTAATAAAGAACGTTATGATATATTAAAGAATAATTTAAATAAATATAATTTTAATAATTATTCATTATTAAATGATGATTGTATTAATATAATTAATAGTAATGACATTAATAATTATGATGTATATTTTATAGATCCACCATGGGGTGGCCCGGACTATAAAAATTTCAATAGTATTCAATTATACATATCTGATATAAAACTAGAAGATATAATAATTATGTTACCAAAAAATAAATTAATAATATTAAAAATTCCATTTAATGCAGTTTTAAATATAAATTTAAATATTATTCATGAATATAAATATAATAATGTGAAAATATTATTTGTATAATATATATATGCTAACTAATTTAGAAATTGGTATAATATTTTTTATTGTATGTTGTATTGCAGGAATTATTATTACAGTAACTATAATACTACTTAAAAAAAAAGCAAGAAAAGAATATGTTAAAAAAAATATATTACTTGCAACTCTATTACAAACTGGATTAAGAAACAATATAAATTTTATTTGGGCAAACGATATAGGTATTGTAAGCAATGGTGGAGGTGATAATGCAGATCTTCTGAATCAATTAACAGATAAATTAAAAAATAATATAAATTATGATTGGAGAAATGCTCCTGAATTTAGATACTATTTTGTTGAATAAAATTATGAGTAATAAAAAAGCATATATGCATTTTTATTAATTAAATCAGTTTCTTCGACTTTTCGTAATACATTTTCATCATCAAATTCATACCAAACATTATCAAGCCTATTTTTAACATATGATGTATAATGACCAAATCGTGTATGATTACTAATATGATTATTAATGGCAAATAATTTATATTTTTTTTCATGCTTTGTATATTTTGATAAATCTAATTCAAGTGGATATTCTACTAAATCAGTTAGTTTTCCTCTATAAGATTCAAACCGTTTTAATTGAATAATCAAAATAGGCGGTGCTTTCCAAATAGTAGTTTTTTTGGAAGCTTTATTTTTACGCCCACAGAATTCGCAAGAATACATATTATCTTTATCTAATGTTTCAGTATTAATAAATTTATCCAAACAGTCATATAATGTATTATTATGAATACTTAATTGTAATATTTGAAACATATCAAAATTATGAACTTGATTATTACAAATATTACATGATATAGTTACTTGGGTCATACCACAAAATAAATTTTTAATAATAGAGAATTCTTTTTTAATAAATTTTTGCCACATAGAATTCCCAAGCATATCAATTAGACTATTATAAATATTTACTTGTTTATTATCATTAATCCTTCCTGGAATAAAAACAACTTCTTCACATATTTCTTCTTCAATGGAATTTAATAAGAAAGTTAAAAATTCTTGAGAATCTTGTTGTTGCTGCATTCCCCACATTTCATTTTTTGCTTTTAATGTATCACGAAAAGTGCTAGGACAAATAATCAAATTATCATGAGTGTTACTAATAGTCATTATATTATGAAATTGAAATAATACACACGATTTTAATTGTGTAATATCATTTTTTTTTAATAATTTATCTTTAAAGTCGCCAGATAATATATAATCAATAAAAATAGGAGTTTGTTGAAGAATTGCTAAAATTGAATTCATATAACATGTTACTCCACCTATATTCGCATAACGAGATACTCCATAAGTGATATCAAGAGGTTCCATTACTAAGATAATATTAATTTAAGTTTATTTTTTTTCATCTTTTTTAATACTCTCATCTAATGTGGCCATAGTATCTTCATCTACATATGTATTATTTTTAATATTTTGAATATTCTTCATTAATTTAGTAGAAATGTTATTATTCACTTGTTCATATGAATGACATAAAGAAGCAACTATATTTAACCCAATACCAGACCATATTAATTCTTTTATATTATAACCAGTTCCAATTGTAGTAGATAAAATACCAGCAGATTGAACAAAATAAAATAAATAAGACATTATTACATTACAACTATTTAAACATTGTCTTCTTTTGATGAATCTTTTTAAATCAGACACTCTGTTATTATCAAAAATTTCTTTAATCTCATTATCAGTATTCATATTAATTATAGTACTCATTATAATATTATATATAATATATATTAATATGACATCTAAACAAATTGATTTAATTAAAATATCTAAAATAAAAACAAAGGCACAATTAAAAAAATATCATAAAAATACGCCATTAAATAATTTGGGTTATTTATTTCATTATTTAATATTAACAAATAATTTAACTGGTTTGAAATTATACAAGTTTCCAATTCATAAAACAAATATTGATGGATTAAATGGTTTGATGTTAGCAGCACGTGAGGGGAAATATGATATATTAAATTATTTAATTAGTAAATATAAAAATGCAGAGAATTTAAAAAATAAAAAGAATATGAATTTTGTAAATTATTTATATCCAAAAGGTAGAGAATACATTGATTTAATAAAAAATAATAAACTTAATTGGGGTAAATTATTTACTAATTATGATAAAAATCATATTAGCGGTTTAGATATATTATTTATGAAAGGTGACTTTAAAACAATCATTAAAACTATTAAATTATTAAATAAAATAAAAATAGATTATAGTCATTATATGTCACAACCATATCATTTTAAATTATTATTTAATAATAAATTAGATGATGATGATATAATTAATATATTAAAATTATTAGAAGAACATGATAAAGATATTTTAAGTATGATGGATGATATGGGATATAATATTGCCCATGCTACTATATTAAGGTCTGAAGGTTATGACGATAATGAAGAAGACTTACAATTACTAAAATATTTAGTTAGTAAATTAGGAACTGAATTAAATAGATATACACCAATTAGCGGAACTCATATATTTGTAACAGCATATAAATTAGGTATAAAAACTAATGATTACACAAAAGCAAAATATATACTTAAACATGTTATGAATAATCATTATGATAGATCTAATTATTATGAAACTGATAATAATGGAAATAATATAGTATCAAATGTATTGAGATTTAGAACTATATTTAACAAAGGTAATGATGATATAGAGAAAATATTATTAAAAGGTTATAATTTGTGGTCAATAATGAATATATATAAAAAGACTCCGTTGATGTATATAATAAATTTAGACTATGATAAATATCATAAATTTGTTAATAATAGACCAAAAAATTTAGACAAAATATTAAACAAATCTACTAATTCTAAATGGTACAAATATTTATTATCATTACCAATTGTTGAAGAAAAAGACAATATTAATTTAGCAGAATACCAATATGCTCATAGTAATTTATTTCAAGCAAGATTTATAGATATAGGTATATTTATTTATTATCTTCGAGAAAAATATAAGAATTCTAATACACCATTATATATTCCAATATATAAAGGTAATGATGTTATACCAGAGTGGGATGATGATATGTTATTACCAGATGATTTATTAAGATTTAATAATAATTATCCATGGATAATTATTTGGAATAATGAAAAACATTATTGGATTCACCCACATCTTAATGAATTAATAAAAAAAAATAAAACAAATGAAAAGCCTAAATATAAAGCAGCATGTGTATTTTTAAGCTTAAGATTACCAGATGGCGGCCTTCATGCTGGTGTAATATTTTATAATTTTGAAACACATATTATAGAACGCTTTGACCCATATGGAAATACAACTCAGATTGATGGTAAATTAGATAGTATATTGGGAGAAAAATTAACAGAAGGTTTAGGTTCTGGCTGGAAATATTGTAGTCCTAGCTGTTATTTACCAGTATCTGGATTTCAAACATTATCAGATGAGAATAATATATTAAATCAAAAATTAGGAGATTTTGGAGGTTATTGTTTAGCTTGGAGTATATGGTATGTGGAACATAAATTAAACAATATGAATATAGAACCAAAAGATTTAGTTAGAAAAACAATAAATCGTATGATGAAAATGAATATTAAACCAATGGAATATATTAGAAATTATGCAAATTATATTAGTAAATTTAGATTCGGATATTTAAAACAATTAGGAATACCTGAAAATATTGTAAGTAATGAACATTTAAATAATAGTTATTTAAATTTAATAAAAGAATCTATATAGTCTTTATTTAATACTATCAATCATTGATTCGAGCAGCTTCATATCAGCAGCTCGTTTCAATTCTGCATCTTGTTGATGATTTGCACCTTGATTATCATCCGCAAATTCAAACCCATCACCATCACTATCCTCCATATCTGGAAGTAGTGCTCTTTCTACATCTAATGAAGCATTTATATGTCCTTCTTTTTCAAGTGTTTTACGTTGGTCAGGTGTATAACGAAAAATGATTCTATAATCAGAATCACTAAAAGGTTCAATTAGAACAGTATCACCAACACGGATACGCCCACAACGTTTAATAGTTCCTTTCAAAGAACAACGTTTAATATCTTTATTAATTGTTAAAACATTAAAGTGACATTCACCTAATACAGAATCTACTACTCCATATAGTTGGTCAAATTTACTATCAGCATATTCAATAGGGAGGCGTTTAGGAGCCATCCGTCGTGTGTTATTTGCGCCTTTCGATTTCTTGGGCATTGATACAATATATATATATTATTGAATAATATATGTTTATTTCAATTTTTCTGATTAAAATTTAACAAAGTTAAATTTTAATTAGAACTATAGTAATTGCGTGGGCGTCTAAGATAAAATTAAATACTTTGTAATTAATTTTATCGACAGCCCCACGTTATTTCAATTTTTTATACATATATGGACCTTTGGTCCATATATGTATAAAAAATTAGATGACGAAGCGTAACGAGGAATCCAATTTTTCCCAGTGTCCTATTTATTTGTCCTATTTATTTGTCCTATTTATTTGTCCTATTTATTTGTCCCAATGTCCTATTAAATAAACTTTTTCTAAAGACTATTATATGAATAATCAAGATATAATTATTATAATTTTAATTTTTGCAGTAATATATTTAATGGTTAAAACAAATACTAAAGAACACTTTGATGTTAATGATGATATTAAACAAGCAATTAATGATATCTATAAAGCAGATATAAATGCTATTAGAAATTTATCAAACTTTGCAACTGAAATTAAAAATAATAATGATACATTTACTATACCTGCAAATACAACTACTATGAAAAATTTAACTTTAACTGGTAATTTAATAGGAGATTTACCAGTAACTAATGATATAAATATAGGCGGTGTAATAAAATCAAACAAACCGGCAAATGCAGATGGAACTCCAGCTAGAGTTACAATTAAAGGACGTGAAACAGCTGTAGATAATTTACAAATAGATGGAAATAATCTTTGTATAAATGATATGTGTATTGATAAATCATTGTTACAAAAACTCAGTTCTGTATCAGCAATAGGAGGGTTTGCAATTGTAGATCAATATACGTATAATGGTGGAATGATAGTACCATATTATACGTATCCTTTATATGAAGGAGAACATAATTTAGATTCATATAATAATGATAAATGGGATAGATTACGTCTTCAACGAGGATGGAAAATAATATTATATGAGACTGGGGTTGGTGCAGGAAATACTCTTACATTTGAAAATACAGATAATATTTTATCACAAGAATTTATGATTAAAGGTTCGCCATTAGGTAAAAAAGTATCAGGATATAAACTTATCTGGATAGGATATTAATAATTGGGTATTATAAGTTACCCAATAGTAAAATAAATCGAATATAAATAAATTTTCGATTTATTTTTCCACAATATATTATATGAATAATCAAGATATAATTATTATAATTTTAATTTTTGCCGTAATATATTTAATGTTTAAAAAAAATACTAAAGAAAACTTTGATGTTAATGATGATATTAAACAAGCAATTAATGATATCTTTGATGTTAATGATGATATTAAACAAGCAATTAATGATATCTATAAAGCAGATATAAATGCAATAAGAAATCTATCAAATTTTGCAAATGAAATAAAAAATAATAATGATTCATTTACTATTCCTGCAAAAACAACAACATTAACTGATTTAAATGTAACTGGTAATATTGTTCAATTTAAAGGATTAATCGTAATATGGTCCGGGACAATTGTTGATATACCAAAAGGATGGGCTTTATGTGATGGTAATAAATATAAATTAGATAGTAATAATATAGCTATTATAGATAATACTGGAGTTCAAACACCAGATTTACGTGGTAGATTTGTGTTAGGTTCTGGTCAAGGCAATACTTTAACTAATAGAAATATTAATGATATAGGAGGTGAAGAAACAGTTACATTAACTATTCCAGAAATGCCTTCTCATAATCATAAAATAAATGAAACTCCTGCAACAAATTGTTTTCAAGGAGGTGTATGTTCAGGAAATAGATATTTAGTATTTAAAGAAGAACAAACGACTACAAATGAAGGCAATGGTCAACCTCATAATAATATGCCACCATTTTATGTATTAACATACATTATGAAATTATAATAAATTCGCAGAATATTAATATTATAATGAATACATTATGAAATTATAAATTTCTCATAATTATTATATGAATAATCAAGATATAATAATATTCTGCGAATTTATTTTAATTTTTGTAGTAATATATTTAATATTTAAAACAAATACTAAAGAACATTTTGATGTGAATGATGATATTAAACAAGCAATTAATGATATATATAAAGCTGATATAAATGCTATAAGAAATTTATCAAACTTTGCAACTGAAATTAAAAATAATAATGATACATTTACTATACCTGCAAATAAATTGACTATTCCTGGATATATTGATATTGTTCAACTTAGAGGTGCAGTAATTGCATGGGCATTACCTACAATACCAAAAGGTTGGGCTATTTGTGATGGGCAAAAATATAAATTAGATAGTAGTTATAATGCAGTAGTTGATAGTGATGGTATTCAAACACCAGATTTACGTGGTAGATTTGTATTAGGTTCAGGTGTTGGTGGTAAAGATATGAACAATTTAGAATTAAGTAATAGAACATTAGGTTCAACAGGAGGTGAAGAAAAACATGTATTAATAAATAATGAAATGCCTGGTCATACTCATCGTATTAATTGGGGAGAATTAGGATGTAATGGAACTAATTGTTGGGCGGCTGGTAAAAAGGTAGGAACTTCAGTTTTTACTTCAAATCTTGTTAATCCAGGGAATTATGCTCCTTATACTAATCCCGGTAATTTTCCTCAAAATACTGGTAATACTGGTGGTGTTTTACGAGCACGCACAGGAAATAAAATAGATGGCGCAGACGTAGATTATAATGTGCCTCCTGTTTGGGATGCAGTGGCACATGAAAATATGCCACCATTTTATGTATTAACATATATTATGAAATTATAATTTTAATATTTAAAATCTATAATTTAATATATGTTTGAAGAATATCATGATATAATAATAATTGTTTTAATATTAATAGTAATATATTTAATATGTGATAAACAAAATGAATCTTTTGCAGTTACAGACGATATTAGACAATCTATAATTAATGCAGTTAATAATAAATATAATATAGATATCGCAGCAATGAGAAATATGGGTCAAGTAGCTAGTGTAATTTTAAAAAATAATGATTCATTTACTATACCAGCAGCATTAACAACTATGAAAAATATAAATGCAGAAAATACTAAAATAGATGGTAAACTAAATGTAACACAACTAGCATCATTAAATGGTGGTATGAACGTGAAGGGTAATTTTAATGTAGATGGAAATATAAATACAAGTGATTTAAATATAGTAGGAAATTTAAATATAGATAATACAAAGTTTAATAATTTACTTCCATTTAATACAATTATTTTATGGTCAGATAATTTAGATATGTTACCACCTGGTTGGGCTCCATGCACCGGTAAAAAATATAAACATAATCCAAGTGCAGCTGCAAATCAAATTAAATTTATAGAAGATGAAAATGGATATCAAACACCTAATATTCCTCCACCATCTTGGGCAAATGATGCAACTAGACAACAAGTAAATTATGTTGTTAGAATGAAAACTCAAGAGTTTGGGTTATAATAATTTGCATAAAAATTGATTATAATCAAAAGTTATTTATATAAGACAGATTTTAACTATGTTAAAATCTATCTCACAAATAAAAATATATAATATATAATAATATATTATATGAAACTTACAATAGTTGATATTATATTAATAATTTTAATATTAGGTGTTTTATATTTATTATATTCTCCAGATATTGATCATTTCACAAGTAATGCTGAAATAAATGACGCAATTAATGAAGAAATAAATAATAGATATTCAGTAGATTTAACTAATATGAGAAATTTAAATGGTTTATTAACAGGTTTAATAAATAATACAGATCAGTTAAATATAGAACAAAATAATACTAAATTATTTGATATAAATACAAATGATATTAATATTAATGGCACTTTAAATGTTATAAATAAAACAGATTTTAATTCAGATTTATCAGTAAAGGGACGTGTGTTACCTGCTGTTAATAATTTAACATTTAAAAATACTAACATTACAAATAAAATTAAGATAAATCAAGGTAAATTTAATGATATATATCCTAAAGGAAGTATTTTAATGTTTAGTATTATTGGTAAAGATTATAATATTCCATATGGTTGGGTTCCATGCGATGGTTCTTATTATGATGTAATTACAGCAGACGCAAATAATTTAGGTAAAGATAGTAATGGCAATTATGTAAAATTTTATGAAAAATCAGCAAATCAACCAGAAAAAAGAAATTTAGATTTAGCACATGAATGGAAAATTTATAATCCAACTATAGAACAATTAATAAATCTTAGAAAAATAGGTATAGATAAATATTATATTATGACAGGTGTTAATACTGGACCATTTACGGAAATCGATTTAAAAGGAATGGCATTGTGGGATAGAGCAAATAGTTTAAATAGAGGATTTGTCGATGATAATAAATATCCACCTAGAAAATTTTTATCATCTGTGCCAATTAAAAGAGATTTTATCTATATAAGAAAAATTATTTAAATTATCTAAATTATATATAATGATAAAAGATATTATTTTATATATAATTATTGCATTATTAGTTGCTTCAAATATATATCTAATTTATAAAACAAGAAATGTCGAAAAATTTACTGTTACTGATGATATAAATCAAGCTATTAATGATATATATAAAGCAGATATTAATGCTATAAGAAATTTATCAAATATTTCAACAACAATAATGAGTAATAATGATTCTTTAACTATTCCTGCTAAAACAACTAATGTTAGTGATTTAGTTGCTAATAATATTAATACAAATAATAATATAACCACGGTTAAATTAACCTCAGGAACAATAGATTCTGGAAATATATCATCAACTGGTGATATTAACTCTGTTAATATAACTTCTACTGGTGATATAATTTCTAATGCAAATGTTAAACTCAAATCATCATTATGTGTAGATGATTTATGCATAGATAAAAATACTTTAAAAAAAATACTTTCAAATACTGTATTTGCTGGTTTTGGAGCAAATGGCGCAGCTCCAAGCTATATACCTTTATATGAAGGAACATTTAAGTTATATGGTTCAATATATGATAGTGCTAGTAGATTCTCGTATGGAACTGGAGATGTAATTGATATTATATATGTAAATAAAGGATGGAGAATTACTGTTTATGATGGTGCCCCGGATAGTTCTAGTAGATCAAAAATTTTAGAAAATACAGTTGATACTGTTCCAAAATGTTATATGCTTAATGGACAACCTGGATGGACAGATACTATGAGTTCTTATACAGCAGAATGGATTGGATACTAATAATCTTCGATTAATCTTAGATTAATATTATGCTGAACAAGATTCACACCCGGCCAAGTCGTTCGACATATTTTTAGAAAAGTCGTTCGAAATATCTTTAGATAATTCTAATTGTTTCTGTAATTTAGGGTCAACAGTTACTTTCATAGCGCCTTCTGATGGTTTGCTTCTAAGATAATACATACCTGTTTTAAGACCATTCTTCCATGCCCACATATGGCAATTTAATAATTTATTATAATCTGGAACACCCATAAAAATATTCATACTTTGAGTTTGGTCAACAAATGGTGCGCGTGCGCGAGCATGTTTAAGAACCCAAACTTGTTTTATATCCCAAATTGTCTTATATAATTCTTTGTAACTTGATGGTATATCTAAAGAACTTACATTACCATCAGTTGCAATAATTGTTTGTCTTACATTCTCATTCCATTCTCCAATTGCTAATAAATCAAATACTAAATGTTTATTAACAAGTGGAAAATCACCAGCTAGTGTTCTTCTAGTATATATATTGTTGGTGAACCATTCAAAGCATTCATTATTACCCATGATTTGAGATGTTGATGCAGTAGGCATTAATGCTACTAATAATGAATTTCTAACTCCATATTCATTAATACCATCTCTAAGATTGTCCCAATTACATACACTACCTTCTTCTTTCCATAAATCAAATTGTAATTGACCGTGACTCATAGGAGACCCACCGTTAGATAAGTAACTACTATAAGCACCAAAATGCGATGTTAATTTCATTTCGCATTTATTAATTCTATGATTATGGTATATTTCATTTAATTCTTCATTTTCTAATTTAAATTTTTTATCATAATATTCAGGCAAATCAATGCCTGCATCTTTATAATTATCAATAAATTCTTTCATATCATCATGACGTGCATGAGCCATATTCATACTGGCAGTTAAAGCTGCATGATAGATAGTTTCCATCATATTTCTATTAAATCTTAATGCCATTTCACTTTCATAAGGAATTTTCATTCCAACTAATGTATCTGCTAAACCTTGAATACCTAATCCTAATGGACGATTTCTTAAATTGGAGCATCTTGTCTCTGGTGTTGGATAATAATTAATATCAACAACATGGTCTAAATTAATTGTCGCAATATAAGCTGTTTCCCATAATTTATTATAATCATAATCATCTGCTGTATATTGAATCATATCATCAAATCCACCAATTAAAGTATCTCCATAAAAAATTTGTGGATAAGATATTTTTTGATAATTACATGCACCATCCGCGCAATCATCAGAATTAGAATTTGAATTAATATGTTTGATTAAATAATTTCTATTCTCTTCGTTTAATTCTTTCTCTTCATATTCATAATTTCTAAATTCAAAATAATTCTTTGCCCAGCGACAATACTTGCAATTTGGCTTACTGAATATTGTCCATTTCTTCTCACTATTAAATGGCTTCAAAAACTTGTTTAAACAAATTGATGCTAAATTACATACACCGTGTTCTTCATCGTCACTCACAATATTTATTTCAATACAGAGGTTTGAGCTTTTGATGATTCCTATATTTTTTTGATTAGATTTTTCATTAACATGGTCTTTATATCCAATATATGGTGTTCCAGTTTCCAACTGACTATCCATAATTTTTTCCATTAATTTACGAGCTTTAACGACTTTTCTATATTTCTTTTGATTAACATAAGACCAATATAATTCTTTATATTCTTCTCCATATTTATCATTAAGGTTAGGGCATTCATCGGGACACATAAGATACCAATCACCATCTTTTTCAACTTGCTCCATAAATAAATCACTTACCCATAATGCTAAAAATAAATCACGAGCACGTTCTGTTTCTGCACCTGTATTCTTTCTTAATTCAAGAAAATCTTCAATATCAGCATGATGAGGTTCTAAATACATTGCAAAACTACCTTTACGTTTTCCAGCTTGATTAATGTAACGAGCAATATTATTATAAACTTGTAACATAGGAATAATACCACTTGATGTTCCATTAGTACTACGAATAATACTACCTTTAGCTCTAATATTACTTATATGCAAACCAATTCCACCTGCCCATTTTGAAATCTGCGCTACGCGGTCCCAAGTTTTGGTGATACCATCAAGGCTATCATTGGTATTTAATAAGAAACATGAACTTAATTGAGGTCTGCGTGTCCCAGCATTAAAAAGAGTAGGTGAAGCATGGGTATAAGCTTTGGTTGATAATAAATCATAAGTAATCTTAACTTTTTCTAAATCACCTTGATTAAGAAAACTTGCTACACGCATAAATACATCTTGAGGTCTTTCATAATAATTACCATTAGTATGATTCTTTAATAAATAACTACGTTCTAGTGTTTTAAAACCAAAAAAATCAAAACTATAATCTCTAGAATAATCCATCATATTATTAATGGCTTCTCTATTACTAGTTATCCATGATAACCAATCTTCATCTAATAAAGAACAATCTTTTTGAATTTGCTCCATTTTTTCAACAAAAGTATTTAATGTTTTCTTATGAAGATTACTTGCTAAAATACGACCAGCTAATTTATTATATAATGGGTTTATAGTAATATTACTACAAATTTTTGCAGATTCTAAATCTAATTCTTCAGTTGTAACTCCGCTATAAATACTATTAATAACCTTTTGTGCAATCATCATTGGGTCAAGATAATCTGTTTCTGTTTCATCAATTAATTTACTAATACGAACCGTAATTTTATCAAACATCACTTTTTCTTTTTCACCATTTCTTTTAATGACATACATACTATTATTAATATTATTATTAATATTATTTGGGGAATGCATTGTTAATATATAATTATATATATTAATAATGTTTAAATTATATTATAAATTTGACCATTAACATTAATTACCAAATTATTTCCATAAATTTGAGGTCTTATTATTGTATTTGGATTATAACTTAAAATTATGTTTTTTGTATTTTCAGATAAGCCATCGAATACTCCAGGTAGCAGATGCAATTTATTAACAAGAGATGTAAGAATTATTATACTATTCTTTATTTCATTTGGCGATACTGCGATATTTTGTTGTCTTAAACTTATTATTTTATATAATATATGAAGTAGAATTAATTCAGCATGAGGATTAGTTTTAATTATCATAATATTAATTTCATTTATAAATTTCTGTCTCAATTCTTCATTAAATGGATAAAATTGGTATCCAATCCTATTCATATATATGAAAAATTTGTGCTCTAAAGATATGTTATTTTTTAGTAAAACTATATTAAAATAATTTATAGATGGTTCAATAACAGTAGAGTTACTTATTCTGGTTAAATTTTCATGTTCTTGGTTTGATTGTAATTTAGTTGCTCTATCTAATGCTGCTCTATCTGCTGCTACTCTGTCTGATGCTGCTCTTTCTAATGCTGCTCTATCTGCTGCTGCTCTTTCTGCTGCAGCTATTTCTGCGGCTGCTGATCTTTCTATAGATTCTCTTTCTAATGCTGCTCTTTCAACAGCAGCTCTTTCAGCTGCAGCTATTTCAGGTATTAAACTAGAATCAAATTTTCCATTTTGATTTAGATTAGGATAATGTGTAGGATCATCTGTTGGTTGAATAGAATGTATGTTAAATAACATAGGTGTTTCATCTAACGTGCGTGTTTCTAATAATAATTTACTTTGTTCATTTGTTCTAATATTAGTAATTACTGGGTCAGGTAATTTACCAATATTACCAATTCTATTAAAAGCAATTCTATCTTTTCTTTCTTTATCACGAGATTTAATTTTATGAGACCAAGTATGAATACAAAGGTCATTTATTAATGCAAGTGCGGGAGTGAATTTAAGAGTTTCAAAACCTTGTTTTTTCTTATATTTAATTTGAATAGTATCTAGATTAATAGATAATTTACTATCTCTAAATTTGCTTAAATCATTAAATAAATATTTTAAATGCTTAAGACATGTATTAATATTATCATTTAATCTAGATGCATTTACATCTATTGTTTTAATATCATCACACATATAAGCTTCTGGACCATGTGGTTCTAATTTATTAACTTGAATATGAAATCTCAATACAATATCACTATCTAATCTGGTAATATGTTCTACTGATAAACAATCATAAGGTCTAGATATATCAAATTTATTTTTATCTAAAAATGATTGACATCCATATTCGCCACCCGCAGATGACTTTACCTCAAAATATTTAATTCTATCAGGATATTCAACATCAATAATATCTGGACCTCCATTAATATGAATAATAACAAATGAATCTTTTGCATATATTCCAATTAGAGTTTCAATTAAATAACCACATATTATACTTTTCCAAAAATCATCTTTAGGTGTAGGATTTACCATTTTATCTATATATTCTTCAATCCTATCATGTCTGTAATTATTATAAATTATTTCAAATATGAAATGAATACCTAATTGAATTAATACTTGCATTTCTTTTGTTAAATCCTCTAATGTTTTTAATTTAAATTCTGCTAAAATACGTTTAAAATATATTAATGAAAATTTTAAATAATAATATGTAAAATAATAAGTAGTATCATAATCACAAATACCATCTTGCATTCTAGGCGGTTGATAGAATACAATAGTTATATATTTAAAATATAATTTAAAATCATCACTTAAATCTTTCAATACAGGTAAAAAAATATAATTAAACATATTATTATATAAATCTTTCAATAAATATATAATTCCAAATTCATGAAATACTTTAGATGTATCAGATGATAAATAAATATTTATAACATCTATTGCTCTATTCATTTTTTCAACAGTTAGATTAATTCTTCTTGTTGCCATTATTATATATAATTATAATAAATAATATAATTATATATATATATGCCATTATATGAAATAATAGAACCTAAATTAACACCCATTGCATATCAAGGAGGTCCGACATTTGAAGAAGCCGCTTATTTATTTGTATTAAAAAACATAAAACAAAAACTTAAATATAATTTCATAATATTAACAGATCAAGAAAATATTAAAGAATATAAAGTTACTTATTATAATAAAAATAAATTTAAATTAAAATTAGTAAAAAAAACTAAAAAAATGACTAATGAACCTACGATGGTTCCTTTATCTAGTGGATTTAATCAAATGTTACTGCCATCTAATATAATACAGCAGGCTAATATAATACAGCCAGCTAATATAATTCAACTAGATAAAAATGAACCTAATTATTATCAAGATTATTATACAGGTTATGGGTATGGTTATGATAATGAATATGGATATGGGTATGGTTATGATAATGAATATGGATATGGGTATGGTTATGATAATGAATATGGATATGGTTATGGATACGGTAATGAATATGAAATAGACGTTTTTGATAAATTTAAATATTTATATACAGAAATTAATGAAAAATATAATTGGTTATTAAATAGAGATAATGATATGTTAAATAAATTATATAATTTATTAAAAAACAAAGCATTTGATGAAAGATATTTATTAAATAGTTTATATATATCAACACCTGATACAAAATTTAATTATGATAATTTACAATTAATGAAAATAAATAATTTTATAGATTCAACAAACAGAATAAAATCAACATTTATTAGTTCGTCATACGATGATAATTTGGGAGTTCAAAAGAATATAATAAGTGGAAAATTATTAAATAAAAAATATATAATTGCTTATACATTATTTGATGCAAAAATAAAAGGTATGACTGGAGGTGCGACCAAAACAAATAGATATGTAGGAAGACCAAAAGATTTATTTATTTATGTAAATATTATGATTGACAATATAACAAGTTTAATAAAAAATAAGAATTATGATAAATATAATTTCATAATATATATTGATACATCTGTCAATGATAATAATAATGAAATAAATATTAAATTATTAGATTTTTGTAAAAATAATGAAACTAGAATTGAATTAGTTGAAGTTACAATGAAAAATTTTATGAACAGTGATGGTCGCGGTCATCTTGGTTTATTAGGAACTATTTTTAGATATATTCCTTTATTTGAACCAGAAATTGAGAATTGTTTTATAGCAGATTCTGACAATTATAATTCAATTATATTATTTGAAATATTAGAGGAGTTTTATAAATCATCATCAAATTTATTAACATTTAGACCATTACTTTATGAAAGAAATAATGATATTAATAAATGTTTTCCTAACTTTTTTGCAGGAATGATGGCATTTAAAAAACCAATAGGTCAAATATTTGATAATAAAATTTGGATAAATATGTTTTCATTTATGCAAAAATTATATAATAAAATATTAAAAAATAAAGGTAATCAAAGTTGTCCTCCACTTTTAGATAAAAATACAGGTAAAAATCCTTTTGAATTTGGTTTTGAAGAACAAGCATTATCTAATGTATTAATTCCAAATATTTTAAAAAATGGAAAAGTTCAAAATATGCCATTGGTATATTTAGCACCTCTTAAAATAAAATTATATATAATAAATAATATATTAAAACCTAAATTTGAATTAATTAATCCAGAAATAATAAAGATGTTTTTCAAGAAATGTGGAATTATCATAAGTGATAAATTTCTTACATCTGATATTTTTTATAAAATATTATCATTTGATAATAATATTCACATAATATCAATTTTAGAAAATTTAATATATTGTAAAATATTAAAGAATGATAATAAATTAATGAATTTAGAAATTTTCTCAGATACAAATAAATTAAATAAATTTAAAGAATTATCAGGAGTGCTTCTTTTATTTACTGTATACCCTGGATATGAAATCAATATTGAATCTGATATTTACAATGATGCAATGTATTCATTATATAATAATTTAGAATTAAGTGATAATACTAGATTAAAACTCTTAAAATCAACAACAATGTATGAGGCATTATTTATGTTTTTAAATAATATATCAGATTATTTATTAAAAATTAATATTGATTATGATAATATAAAATATATTTTAGAATCAAATTTAGAATTATCAGAATTAAAAAGTATTATTTTAAATAATTCTAGAAAAAAAATCAAAACTAGTTCTTTTGCTTCTTATGGATTTATAATTAATAATTTATACTATAAAGTTTATTACAATATTAATCAAATGTATGCAGAACTAATTTCAAATATATATAATTCAAAGATTGTTTATGATAACTTTGAAACATTAAAAGTATATAAGTATGATAACATCAAAATAGTAGAAATGGAATTAATAGATAATAATAAATATGAAGAATTAAATTTAAATAATGATAATATAATAGATATAATTGATAATGTAGTTAAATGTATATTAGAATACTATAATAAATTTAATAGAAGTTATTTTAAATCAAATATAGATAAATATAATACAACTTATTTATTTGATAATCTAAATAAAAAAATTGCTCAATATATAAATAATGGAGATTATGATAGAACAATCCATAATTGTGCAGTTTATACATTTTTAATGAAACATGAAATAAAACCATCTACTATATATTTAATAAATGGTGATTTTTCATTAGATATTTTCGTAAATAAAACAAATGGAAAATATTTATTTCATGATTGGAATGCTGCACAATTTTCATGTTTTGAACAGGAATTAGCAAATTTTATAGTAAATGTTTATAATATTATTAAAAAATATAAAAATATTAATATTAGTAAAATCCATAATTATTTTATAAATTTAATAAATACCAATAAATCAATTATATTTAATTTAAAATTTTTTATAGTATATAAACTAATAATTGCAGGTGATTATATGAAGGCATCTAAAATTATAATAAATGATAATATAAATATTATATTAAATATATTAACTTTAACTAGTACTAGAATACCTGAAATTAAACCTAATACAAGTGAAAAAGAATATCAAAATAAATATAATATGTATAAAATGAAATACTTAACTCTTAAAAAAAAATTAAATAAAA
>JACCED011127583.1_pt1 | contig 22576 bp, 17 predicted proteins | sample 7455021 | NCBI WGS metagenome assembly JACCED01 (sample SAMN15323456, study PRJNA562643) | freshwater metagenome | isolation source: river surface water | place: USA:Blue River Watershed | collected 2017-08-19
ACCCTCGGTCCGGGGCGAACTCGAGATCACCGATCTGAACCGCCTGTACCTGGAGCAAGGCCGGCTGGACGTGAAAACCATGTGCCGTGGCTTTGCCTGGCTGGACACCGGCACCCATGAGAGCCTGCTGGAGGCTTCCCTATTTGTGCAGACCCTGGAGCAGCGCCAAGGCCTGAAGGTCGCTGCGCCGGAGGAAGTGGCCTGGCGCAATGGCTGGATCAACGACGCGCAACTCCTGGCCTTGGCCCGGCCGCTGGCCAAGAGCCGCTATGGCGAGTACCTCGCTGGCTTGCTGCGGGAGGACAGGCGGTGAAGGTCACGTCGACCGCCTTGCCCGAGGTACTGCTCATTGAGCCGCAGGTCTTCGGCGACGACCGGGGCTTCTTCTTCGAAAGCTGGAACCAGCGGCAGCTCGACGAGCAAGTTGGGCAGCCGCTGCGCTTCGTGCAGGACAACCACTCCCGGTCGCGTCGCGGCGTGCTGCGCGGCCTGCACTACCAAGTGCAGCAGGCCCAGGGCAAGCTGGTGCGTGTGGTGCAGGGTCGGGTCTTCGATGTGGCGGTGGACCTGCGACGCAGTTCACCCCGGTTCGGCCAGTGGGTGGGCGCCCGGCTCTCGGCAGAGGACAAGCAGCAGCTCTGGATCCCTCCGGGCTTCGCCCACGGCTTTCTGGTGTTGTCGGACACCGCGGAGTTTCTCTACAAGACCACCGACTACTACTCGCCTGCGGCCGAGCGCTCCCTGGCCTGGGACGATCCCCAGCTGGGTATTCGGTGGCCGCTGGCCGAGGTGGGCGGCACCCCCAGCCTTTCGGCCAAGGATGCGCAGGCCCAGTCTTGGGCCGATTGCGACAAGTTCGACTGAGCACGCGCCGGGTTTCGGCCTCCTCGCACCGGACCCTCCTCGCCTCTGAACCCGTGTCCGAGGCCTGCGCTTTGGCCTCGGTTGATCGCGCCAGCGGCCGAATCAGGCGTTTCTATCCGTAAGTTCTGCGCGGGGGTACGGGCCCATTCCTCTGCCCATCTGTAAACCCTGTGCCATCCGCTTACTGTTCAGCAGAACATTCCTACATCCTGTCGGACAGGTCCTACTAGAGTCCCTCCATCGCCTGATACGGCCCCGCTCTGGGGTGTGGCTGGACGCCACGACACCGACAGGCGATTTCCCGCGGCCTCCCTGGCAACGCATGCAGCAGCTGAGCTGCACATGTGCTGGGCGAAGCCTTGCCTGATGAAACCGACTCAAGAGCGTCCCAGTGACGCAGCAGGACACCACTGACATGCAAAAAAGTGCTCGACTCAACTCCAAAACCTCCCCCATCCTGGCCCGGATGCGCCGCGTGAAGGGCCGCACGCAGGTCGCCCGTGCGGCGCTGGTGGCCATCGCCGCCATCAGCGGCATATTCGGCGCGGGCAGCGCCTCGGCGGCGGAGATCAGCCCCTACTTCCAGGGCTACAGCGTCGGGAGCATGGTCGACGCGCTGCGCAACGACGGCCTGACCCATACGACCCTGGCATTTGCGGTGACGCGCGGGAACTGCGCCTTCGACCCCTACATCACGGACCGCATGGCCGATGCCCGCAACTACAAGGCAGCCGGCGGGAACCTGATCATTTCTATGGGCGGCGCCGATGGCGTGTATGCCGAGGTTGCTTGCACCGACGATCAGATGTTTGCCTTGATGGACAAGCTGATCATTGACTCGGGCACGCGCCGTATCGACTGGGACGTGGAAGGCCAGCAACTCAGCAATCTGGACGCCACCGCCCGCCGAAACCGGGTGCTGCTTCGGCTCAAGGCCAAGTACCCCGACCTGCAGACCTCCTTCACCCTTCCGGCCTGGCTCAACGGCCTGCAGGCCAATGGCATGGCGATGATGCGGCAGACGATCGCCGCCGGCGTGCAGGTCGACCGTGTCAATGTGATGCTCATGACCTTTGGCGCCGAGAACCTTCGCACCATGGTCTCGCCGTCGACCCTGGCCCAGGCGGTGATCAATGGCTATGAGGCTGCTGTCAACCAGTTGGCTGGCCTTTACCCGGCCAAGTCGCGGGGGCAGATCCACGCCATGGCCGGCATGACGCCTATGGTTGGTGTTAACGACGACGCCACCGTGTTCACGCTCGCGGATGCCCAGGCCGTGGCCAATTACGCCAAGGCCAGCGGCACCGGCATGATCGGCTACTGGTCTTTCCAGCGTGACCGGGCACAAGACCGGCTTGGGATGGGCTCGGTCAATGACTACAGCGGTGTGGTGCAGACGCAGGCGCAGTTTCTACGCATCTTCAAGACCGCTGAAGGGCCTGTGAGCGCCCCGGCGCCATTGCCGGTCACTGGCCCTGCGCCAGCGCCGGTCATCGCTCCCGCACCTGCTCCCGTCACTTCTCCGCCAAGCGCGCCGGTCCCTACGACTTGCGCCGCGTGGGATGCCTCGAAGTGGTATGTGGTCGGCAGCACGGTGACACGCCTGGGCAAAACCTATGTCGCCACCGGAGCCAACCAAAATTCGCCCCCCGAATGGACGCCCACCCACTGGGCTGTGACTACCACCTGCGGGAGCACCGCACCCGCCCCGGTGTGTACCGGGGCGTCCTGGGTGATGGGCAAGCCATACGCCGCTGGCGCCCTGGTGAGCTACAACGGACGCTTGTACAAGGCCAAGTTCGACAACCCCGGCTACAACCCGACGATCAGCACCTACTACTGGGCACCTGTGACCTGTTGAGTGGCATCCCGGCATTCGCTGGGCACAGGCCGCGTGAGGTGTGTTGACCCTGAGCACCTACTGCCAAGTTAAAAAAAATGGCGCCCCTCGGGGCGCCATTTGCATCTGTTCTCGGTGCAGGCCGAGGCGAGCCGATCAGCGCGGCTGCGACTCGACTTCCTTGATCCAGCGGTCCACCAAGCGCCTGCGCTCGGCGGCCTTGCCGTACTTTTCGAAGTCGTAGCGGACCAGGCGAACGTTGTCGATCGCAGGGATGCGCGGGTCAGGCTTGAATGTCTTGTTGGCGGGTACCTGCAGGCTGTTGGCACGCGCGCCCACTTGCTGGCCGGCCGGGCCCATCAGCCAGTCGTAGTAGCGACGGGCTGCATCCTTGTTGCGGGCGCCTTTGACCAGGGCGATACCGCCGATCTCGTAGGAGGTGCCCTCGCAAGGCGCCGCCGATTCGACCGGGAACTTGTTGGTGATGCGCTCGTTGTCAAACCCGAAGATGAAGCTCACGCCCACAGCCACGTCGCCCTTGGCTACGTCGCGGGCCTGGGCCTGGCCGCTGCGGGTATAGGAGGCGACATTGCGATGGAGCTTCTTCATGAAGTCAAAGGCGGGTTCTTCGCCCATGAGCTGAACCAGTCCCGCCAGAATGGTGTAGGCGGTGCCGGAGGACGCCGGGTGGGAAATGCCGATCTCGCCCTTGTAGCGCGGGTCCAGCAAATCCTTCCAGCACTTGGGGGCGGGAAGGTTCTTTTTCTTAAGCAGTTCGGTGTTCCAGCCGAAGCCGATGGCGCTTGTATAGAAGCCGCCAACGTAGTTCTGGCTCATCGCGTACTGCCTCACCGACCAAGTATGCAGGTCCTGAAGGTAGGCGGGGCGGTATTGGTCGAGCAGGCCGACTTCGGCCGCCTGATAGAAGGGGTCTCCGGTGCCGCCCCACCAGATATCAGTCTTCGGGTTGGCAGCCTCGGCGCGCAGTTGCGCCAAGGCCTCTCCTGTGGGCTTGTGGGTTTGCAGCACCCGGATGCCCGTGGCGGTCTGGAAATCGCGGGCCGCCAAGTCGCACCAGCTGGCGTCGGTGCTACACAGGGCATTGACGGTGTTTTGGGCGTGCGCGGCGGGTGCCAGCGTGCCCAGGAGGGCCAGCGCCAAGCTGGCAAGGACGGGACGAATCATCTTGAGGTACTTCCTTTAACAGAAAACTATGACAACTGTAACCGCTAGAGGCGCCAGTTTATTGCCGTCCCGGTGGCGTCCTTTGAGCGTCTCGTGGCGGGCAGATCGAGTTGGGCTGGCCACGACACCACCGCGGCGACAATAGAGGGTCGTGAACTATCAGGAATGATCCGCATGAGCCAGCAAGAAGTTTTCATTGTTTCCGCAGTCCGCAGCGCAATCGGCACTTTTGGCGGGACGCTCAAGGACACGCCACTGTCCGAGCTGGCCACGACAGTCGTCAAGGCCGCGATCGAGCGCAGCGGCGCGCCGATGGATGCTTTCGGCCATGTGACCATGGGCAATGTGATCCCGACCGAGCCGCGCGATGCCTACCTGAGTCGGGTGGCTGCCATTCAGGCCGGACTGCCCCAGGAGGTCCCTGCCTTCAACGTCAACCGTCTGTGTGGCTCTGGCTTACAGGCCATCGTGTCGTCCGCCCAGGCGATCATGCTCGGCGATGCGCAGGTGGCGGTAGGCGCCGGCGCCGAGTCCATGTCCCGCGGGCCCTATCTGGCAATGAACGCCCGCTGGGGTCAGCGCATGGGGGATATGCAGATGGCGGACTACATGCTCAATATCCTGCATGACCCCTTCCACCGGATTCATATGGGGGTTACCGCCGAGAACGTGGCCGACGCCCACGGAATCACCCGGGACCAGATGGACGCGTTGGCGGTCGAAAGTCACCAGCGTGCTGCCGCGGCCATCGCGGCCGGCCGCTTCACTGAGCAGATCGTTCCGGTGCTGGTGAAGTCCCGCAAGGGCGACATCTCCTTCACAACTGACGAGCACGTCAAGGGCGACACCACGCTCGAGGTACTGGCCAAAATGAAACCGGCCTTCCGCAAAGAGGAGGGCCGAGTGACTGCTGGCAATGCCTCGGGCATTAACGACGGTGCGGGTGCGGTTGTGCTCGCCAGTGGTGAGGCAGTCCGTGCCCATGGCCTTAAGCCCATGGCTCGCCTGGTCGCCTATGCCCATGCCGGGGTCGACCCCAAGGTCATGGGCATCGGCCCGGTACCGGCGAGTCGCCGGGCGCTTGAGCGGGCCGGCCTTCGGGTTCAGGACATGGACGTGATCGAGTCCAACGAGGCCTTTGCCGCCCAGGCCTGTGCGGTGGCCAAGGAGCTTGGGTTCGACCCGGCCAAGGTCAACCCGAACGGCTCCGGCATTTCTCTTGGCCACCCGGTGGGCGGGACCGGCGCGATCATCACCACCAAGGCGCTGTACGAGCTTGAGCGGGTCAAGGGGCGTTACGCTTTGGTCACCATGTGCATTGGCGGCGGGCAGGGGATCGCGGCGATTTTTGAGCGGGCTTGATCGGCAGGGTGGGGCCTGGCGGTCCCGCCTGCCCAGTTACCGCTGGCACTTTCAGGTTCCGTGGCGCCGGTCGTTTTGAGGGCAACTCGCGAGAAAAATAGTACTTCCATATGTAATATGAAATGTTTATGCTGGATCCAGGAGGACCGGCATGGACGGAAGGCAGGACGAAGAGGCGCAGGGCAACGGGCCCCGAACCCAGGTCACCTTTTTTCGGAATTACAACCGCACGCTCGGAGCGGCCTACGCCCTCTTGCTGGTCGGGCTGGCTGGCTTTTTCAGTTGGCAATTGTCCGAGGCCTTTGATGACGAGCTGGTCTTCGTACGTGGGCAGCTCGAGCGACATTCCCAGTTTCTTGAATTCGTGCTTCGCTCCTCAGGAGACGAGATCGAGCGGCTCCGCCTCGTCGCCGCCGCAGAGCGGGAGAGTGGTCGGGCATGCCGGGAGGGGCGCCAGGGCGCACTCCATAGCGATCTGCGTAGCGAAGCACGGGGCCAGTCCGGCGACACCACGCGCGAGACGACACGCGAGACGACGCGCTTTGGCCCCGGCGCCCAGGTCCCCGGAGAATCTGTCGGTTTCCATCGAGATCAGACCCGCGCGCCCGACGCCGGCGGCAACCTGATCGGTGCGGGTCCGCTGGTCGGCCGCAGTCAAGCCTTCTATTGCGACCTGGGCAGCGCTCTGGCCGTCGGTGGGCAGTTTCAGGGCCTGTCCTTTCACCTTCCGCACGCGGCTAGGGTTCGCTTCATCGCCACCGAGCGCTTCCACCTGGTCTACCCCTGGCAAAGCTCGGAAAAGCTTCCATTCACCGCTGACTTGTACCGCGACCCGGTGTGGACCCTGGCCCAGCCCCAGGCCAACCCAGACCGGCGCAAATTCTGGGCGCCGCCCTTTTTTGGTGGGCCGGAGGTCGGCCTGCTCGCTCCGGTGGCCAGTCCGGTCACCAGCGGTGAGCGGTTTCTGGGGGTGGTGGCCATCGATATGAGTCTGGACTACCTGAACCGGGTCAATGGCTACTTCGGATACCCGCTGGGGACCGTGGCGGTGGTGGACGACCGCGGGCATGTCATGGCTCACCCGGGGGTGTACGCCGACCCGTTGACGGTTCGCTCCCCCGCCGGACTTGAGCAAGCGGTCCCTGCGAAGCTCCTGCCCACCGTTTCAGCACTGGCCGCGCTGCCGGCAGGGGAGCCGGTCTTTCGCGCCGGCTGGATCCTGGTTCAGAGGCCCTTCGTCTCTGCCCCTTGGTACCTGGTCTATGCCGTGCCTCAGCGTGCAATATGGCAAAAGCTGCTCTTGGAGCGAGCGCCGGGCATGGCGGCCGCCTTGCTGGCCCTGGCGCTCATCATGGCGATCAGCTATGCCCTGACCCGCCGCGAGTTCGTGGGTCCGGCCGCCCGCCTGGTTGAGTACGTCGCGGCGGCAAGAACGCTGCAGGGCAGTGCCATACCCAAGGTGCCAAAGGCTTGGCGGCCCTGGTTCGAGGCGGTCGGCCGTGCCTTTGGAGAGTCGCTGCAACTGGGTAGCCTCCGCAAGGAGTTGGACATCGCAGCCCGTCTCCAGCAGGCCATCTTGCCGCGGCAATGGCCTCAGGACACCCGTTACTCGCTGTGGGGGGCGATGCAGCCGGCCAAGGACATTGGCGGCGACTTCTACGACCACTTTCCACTGGGCGATGGAAGGCGCGGTCTGGTGGTGGCCGACGTGAGTGGCAAAGGGGTCTCTGCCGGCCTATTCGGCATGGTGTCCAAGACCCAGTTGCGGTCGCTGGCCACCCATCGCCTTCTGGGGCCGGCCACCACACTTTCGGAGGTCAACGAGGCCCTTTGTGTCGACAACGACGCCGCAATGTTCGTCACCGCCTTCTATGCCCAGTACGACCCGGTCGACGGAACCCTGAGTTACACGAATGCTGGTCACCCACCCCCCTTGCTGGTGCGCAAGGACGGCGCCCGGACTTGGCTGGGCCGCTCTGATGGGCCAGCCCTGGGGGTGGTCGAGGGGGCGCACTATGGCGAGCGCTCTGTCACCTTGACGCCGGGCGACATGCTGGTGATTTTTACCGACGGTGTCAGCGAGGCCATGGACCTGGAGGGCAGGGAGTTTGGGCTGCCGCAAGTGGGCACCCGGTTCGAGCATTCCGATACGAATTCGGCGCGCGAGGCGGTCGAGCATCTACAGGCCGCAGTTGCCACTTTCTCCAAGGGGGCCGAGCAGGCCGACGACATCACCTGTGCGGTTCTGTTCTGTCACGGGCTCGGACTCGATGAGGAGGCGCAATGAACACGCGCAAAGGATGGGCCTGGACTTTCTACCTCGGTGTGCTGCTGGTCGCGACCCTCGCCGCCTGGCTGGGGGCGGGCTTTTGGGCGGCGGCCCATGCCAGTGGCCACCCGGACCGGTTGGCCGAAATCCGCGAGCGTGGGGTGCTGGTGGTCGGCGTCAAGAAGGACGTGCCGCTGTGGGGGCAGCTCGACCCGCGAAGCGGACGGATTGTCGGTCTCGAGCCAGACCTCGCCGCCAATCTGGCCGAGCGCATGGGAGTGAGGCTTGAGCTGGTGCCCTTGCTCACCGCCGAGCGCCTGCCTGCGATCGAGCAGCGGCGGGTCGATCTGGTTCTTGCGACCCTGTCGGACACGCCAGAGCGACGCCAGCGCCTGACCATGGTGCTGCCCCATTACTACGCTTCCGGCGTGAACGTGCTTGCCCGCAAAAGCGCAGGTTTCCGTGCCTGGAACGACCTGCGCAACCGTCGGATCTGCGGCCGTCGAGGCGCCTTCTACAACCGGGCGATCACCGTCAGCTCCGGGCTCGACGTCGTGGCGCTTTACGACAACCGTCTCTCCATCGCCGGCTTGCGCGAGGGGCGCTGTGAGGGCCTGCTTTATGACGACACCAACATCGTCGCCATGCTGCAGGAGCCGGCGTGGTCGCGTGATTTCGAGATGCCGCTGCCAACCCTGTTCACCACGCCATGGTCAATCGGCCTGCACCGGGACGACGCAGGAAGTCCCCTTGCAGACTTTGTTTCCCAGGCAGTCGTCGACTGGCATCGCGCTGGTCTGATCGCCGATCTGGAGCGCCGGTGGGGCATTCCGGTCTCTGCCTTCACCGCTCGCATGGGCAGCCTCTGGCGCCAGCGCAGCGACCAGGGTTGGTATTGCGGCGCCCGGGTCACCGCAGCGACGCCAGGCGAATGCCTGTGAACGGCAGGCAGCCAGTCTGCGCTGGGTTGGAACCGCCAGACCCCGATCTGGCCGCGACCTATGACCTGTACTTCGCGTCCCGCCACTACGATCACCGCTACCCGGTTCCCAACCCGGCCACGCTGGCCTTCCTTCACGCACAAGGCCTGCACCGCGCCCGATCCATGCTCGACTTGGGCTGCGGCAATGGACGCTACGCGCTGCCCCTGCTCGGTCCCGAATGCGCAGCTCTGACTGGCTGTGATCCTTCGCAGGGCGCGCTGGCGCAGTTCCGCCAGCACTTGCAGACGCACCCTTTGCAGTCCCGCGTCCGTCTGGTGCATGGCGGTGTAGAGGCCCTGGCACCCAGCGACCGCTTCGATGTCTTGCTGCTGCTGTTCGGTGTGCTCGGCCTGATGGGTGGTCGTGCGTCCCGGGTCCGGAACCTCCAGGCCCTGCGTGGGCACTGTCTGCCGGGGGCGCGCTTGGTGCTCACTGTCCCTAACGCCTGGCGGCGCTTGCCGGGCGCGCGCCTGCGGGCCTTGTGGGACGCGATACGGCAGCCGGGGGCAGCGCGTGGCTCGGGGGACGTCCGTTTCTGGCGGCGCATCGCGGGCCGTGCACATGTCTTCCAATATCACCTGTTTACGCCAGCGGAATTGCGCGAGGAGCTTGCCGAGGCCGGGTGGACGGTGATCCTGCTCGAGGCCGACGGTGTCCTGCCCGAGTCCCCGGTGTGCCGCTGGGCCTGGCTCGCCGTCATCGACGGCTGGCTGCGCCGGATTACCCCGACCCGTCTGGGTTACGGTTTCCGGGCGCTTGCGGTCCCGACGCAGGAGTCTTGAGCGCCCCGTCGTCAGGCCAGCCGCTAAGATCTTCGGCATGGCCTCACTTCAAGCGGATGTTTCACCCGCACTCGCCGGCGCTGCCCGGGGTGCGACGTGCCGTTGGTCGACTGCCTGATGGACCGTATCGACGCTCTGGTCGTTGGCGGTGGCGTGGTAGGTCTGGCTGTGGCCCGCGCGCTGGCTCGGGCGGGCTACGAGACCTTGGTCGCCGAGGCTGGCGAGGCGATCGGGCAGGGCGTGAGCGCCCGCAACAGTGAGGTGATCCACGCGGGCCTCTATTACCCACCAGGCTCGCTCAAGGCCCGCCTGTGCGTCCGTGGGCGTGAGCTCCTGTATTCTTTCTGCGCCGAGCAGGGGGTGGACCATCGACGCTGCGGCAAGCTGGTCGTTGCCAATGATGCGAGCGAGGTACTGGCCCTGCGCGCGCTGCGGGCGAGGGCGCAGGACAACGGAGTCGCGGTCGAATGGCTGGACGGCAACGCGGCCCGGGCGCTGGAGCCGGCCTTGCGCTGCGAGGCCGCGCTCCTTTCGCCCTCCACCGGCATCGTCGACAGCCACGGCCTCATGCAGGCGCTGCGGATGGACTTTGAGCGCCACGGTGGCCAGGTCGCCTTGGGCTCCGAGGTGGCAGGCGCCAGACTGGCGCAGAGCGGCGGCGATCATCAGGTCCACCTGGCCGATGGTCATACGGTGCAGGTCGGCTGGCTGGTCAATGCTGCGTCTTTGCGCGCCTGCCTGCTGGCGCGGCGGTTTGAGGGGCTGGACCCGCGTCACGTACCCGAGCCGCGCCTCGCCAAGGGCAATTACTTTTCCCTTGCCGGCAAGGCGCCGTTTTCTCGCCTGATTTACCCCGCGCCCGCCGACGCCTGGCTGGGCGTGCACCACACCCTGGACCTGGGTGGCCAGGCACGCTTCGGGCCCGACCTCGAGTGGCTGCCAGGCGAAGATCCGGCAGCCATCGACTATGCGGTGGACCCGGCCCGCGCCGACAGCTTCTACGCCGAGGTCCGGCGCTATTGGCCGCAATTGCCCGATGGGGCATTGCAGCCGGCCTACAGCGGGGTGCGGCCCAAGATCCACGGTCCGCAGGAGGCGGCGCCAGACTTCCGGCTCGACGGACCGGCGCGCCATGGGATTGCCGGACTCGTCAACCTGTTCGGAGTCGAGTCTCCCGGCCTCACCAGCGCACTGGCTATCGGGGAGTGGGTCGCCGATCTCGCAGGGCCTGCGCCGCCTCGCTGACCAGTTCAGGCCCCCGGTAGATCAGCCCGGTATAGACCTGCACCAGGTCGGCGCCAGCCGCCATCTTGGACACCGCGTCGTCGCCGCTCATGACGCCGCCCACCCCGATGATCGGAAACTGCGGACCGAGCGCTGCGCGCAATTGTCCGATGACCCGATTGCTGGCTGCCAGCACCGGTGCGCCCGATAGGCCGCCGGACTCCTCGGCATGCGCCAGCCCGCGCACCGCGTCCCGAGTGATGGTGGTGTTGGTGGCGATCACGCCATCCATGCCATGCCGGCGTAGCGTGGCGGCAATGACTTGCACCTGCGCCTCGTCCAGGTCGGGCGCAATCTTCACGAAGAGGGGCACGCGCCTACCCTGGGCCGCGGCCAAGCCCTCGCGGCGCTGCGCCAAGGCGCCCAGCAGGCCGTCCAATGCCTCGTCCGACTGCAGGGCCCGCAGGTTCTTGGTATTGGGGCTGGAAATATTCACGGTGACGTAGTCTGCGTGTGGGTAGACGCCCTCCAGGCCGATCAGGTAGTCCTCGGTCGCCCGCTCTATCGGTGTGGCGGCGTTCTTGCCGATGTTGAGCCCGAGCACCAGGCCCGGCGCGGGACCCACCTCGCGCTGGCGCACAGCCGAGCGCCGCACATTGGTCACAAAGGCCTCCAGTCCGTCGTTGTTGAAGCCGAGGCGGTTGATCAGCGCCTGGGCCTGCGGCAGGCGGAACATGCGGGGTTTGGGGTTGCCCGGTTGCGGAAGTGGGGTGACGGTACCGACCTCGACGAAGCCGAAGCCCATGGCGGCGAACCCGTCGATGCATCGGGCGTTCTTGTCCAGCCCAGCGGCCAGGCCAACCCGATTTGGAAAGCGCAAACCAGCGATCTCCACAGGGTCCTCCACTCGGCGGGCCTTCCACAGGGCCTGCAGTGGCGTGCCTTGCAATTGGGACAAGGCGGCGAGGGTGGCGTCATGGGCGCTCTCGGCGTCCAGGCAGAAGAGGGCAGGTCGGGCGAGGGCGTAGGGCAGCAGGGCCATGGATAATTCCGGCTTTAATTCCAGCCAGGATTGTCGCGTGACTCAGGATGAATTGAAGACGCTGGTCGGCCAGGCCGCCTTGCGCTATGTGGTGCCCGGAGAAATCGTGGGTGTGGGCACCGGTTCCACGGTCAATAAATTCATTGAGGCCTTGGGTAGCCTCCGCGACCAGATTCCCGGCGCGGTTTCCAGTTCGCTGGCTTCCACCGAGCGGCTTCAGGCCCTGGGGATCCGGGTTTTTGATGCCAATGAGGTGGGAGAACTGGCCGTCTATATCGATGGTGCCGACGAGATCGATGGCCGCGGCTTCATGATCAAGGGCGGGGGCGCCGCCCTGACCCGTGAAAAGATTGTCGCTGCGCAGTCGCGCCAGTTCATTTGTATCGCCGACGAGTCCAAGCGCGTCGAGGTGCTGGGGCGTTTCCCCGTGCCGGTCGAGGTGATCCCAATGGCTGCCCGCCAGATCAGCCGGCGCTTCGCAGCCCTGGGTGGTCAGGCTATCTTGCGGCTCAAGGACGGCCAACCTCTGTTGACCGACAACGGTCAGCACATTCTGGATGTGAGTGGGCTGCAGATCCATGACCCACTGGCTTTTGAGTCCGAGGTCAACCAGTGGGCCGGCGTTGTCACGGTGGGCATATTCGCCCACCAGAAGGCGGCGGTGTGCCTGCTCGGGACGGCCAGGGGCGTCGAAACCCTGGCCTACTGAGTCTTAGCCGAAGATCGCCGCGCCGTCTTGGCCGGCCATCGGATGCGCCGGGGCCGTGAGCGGTTCCTCCGTACCAGCAGCGATTTCAGGCAGGCGCTTCTTCCAGCGTTCGGTTTGGTTGACGAACCCCTCGACCCATTTTTCAAAGCCCGATTCGTCCAGCACCGCGATGGGGCGACGATCGGCCAGGATGATGCCCCCGGTGAGTTCCTCGAGGCCGAGGGTCGCTCCGTCGGTTCGGTGCCAGTAGAGGTTGGCGATCATCATCTCGCGCATGACGCGATCCGTCGACTCACCCGGCAGTTCGTCGAGGTATGCCGAGAGGATGAGTTGGCCCCCATTGCCATCGAATTCGATGTTCAGGACGATGTTTTCGTCAAAAAGAAGAACACAGCTGTGGGTCACATCATCGAGCTTGAGTTCGGCCAGATTGAGAGTCTTTCCGAGGCTGGTGATCAGTTGCTCGGCGATGGCGCGGTGATTCATGGAGTGCCTTTCGGTCGGGGGCGGGTGAGAACTGAAGAGGAATGTCAAGGATGGAGACGCTGCACGCCTCTTGACACGGACAGGCGCCGCCATCTCGCTCGCAGGCGGCGGAGGCGGCCGATCACGCGTGAGGCGAGACCAGGTGGGGCGAATTGCGGTTGACCAATGGGGATGCGCCACTCGGTGTGCGGCGGTCCCGGTTCGCCCTCGGAGGACATTGTTGTGAGGGCACCATGAGCGCCCAATTGAGCCAGCGGGTGCTGCAGCGGCTCGTGCATGAATCACCTCCTTTTCCTGAAATGCAGCCGGCATTCGCCAGCCGAGCTTTCAGTAACGGAGGGACTCGCAGTGTTCCCGGGCACGCAGCCACGCGGTGGCTGGCGCCAGATCGGCCGTGGGCCTAATCCTCAGGCCATGCCCTGGTGTCGCAGCAGGGCGTCGAGTTGAGGCTCGCGTCCGCGGAAGGCCCGGAAGGACTCCATTGCCGGGCGGCTGCCGCCTACCTCCAGGATCGACTCGCGGTAGCGGCGGCCGGTTTCCCGGCTGGGGTTGCCTTCGGCATCCATGGTCTCCTCGAAGGCGGCATAGGCGTCGGCCGAGAGCACTTCCGCCCACTTGTAGCTGTAGTAGCCCGCCGCGTAGCCGCCGGCAAAGATATGGCTGAAGGTGTTGGCGCTGCGGCTGAAGGCGGGCGGCACAATGACGGCCACCTCGTCCCGAACTTGCTTGAGGAGCGGCATGAAGTCTTCTGCCGGGTCGTGCTCGGCGTGCAGCCGCATGTCAAACAGCGAAAACTCGATCTGGCGCAAGGTCTGCAGACCGCTCTGGAAATTGCGCGCGGCGAGCATCTTCTCGAACAGCTCCCTGGGCAGGGGCTGCCCCGTCTCGACATGGGCAGTCATGTGACGCAGCACGCTCCACTCCCAGCAGAAGTTCTCCATAAACTGGCTGGGTAGTTCCACCGCGTCCCACTCAACGCCGCTGATGCCAGAGACATCGTGCTCCTTGACCTGGGTGAGCAGATGGTGAAGCCCATGGCCGAACTCGTGAAAGAGGGTGATGACGTCGTCGTGCGTGAGCAGCGGCGGTTGTCCGCCCACCCCTTCGGCGAAGTTACACACCAAGTGCGCGACTGGTAGCTGAAGCCGACCGTCGTCGGGGCGCAGCCAGCGGGCTCTGACATCGTCCATCCAGGCGCCGCCCCTTTTGCCTGCGCGTGCGGCGGGGTCGAGGTAAAACTGGCCGATGATTCGGCCGCCGCGCTCGAGCCGGAAGAACTCGACGCCCGGGTGCCAGGTTGCGGCCGTGTCACGGCGAATCTCAACCTCGAAAAGGGTCTCGACGATCTTGAACAGCCCCGCCAGCACCTTGGGTGCGGTGAAGTACTGCTTGACCTCCTGCTCACTGAAGGCGTACCGGTCCTCCTTCAGCTTTTCGGCCAGGTAGGGCCAGTCCCAGGCCTGTGGCTCGGCCAAGCCAAGACTGCGGGCGGCGAAGGCGCGCATGTCGGCCAAATCACGCTCGGCGTGGGGCCGGGCCTTACTCGCCAGCTCACGCAGGAAGGTAATCACCTCCGAAGGCGACTTTGCCATCTTGGGGACCAGAGACACCTCGGCAAAGTTGTCGTATCCGAGCAGGCGCGCCTCTTCGCGCCGAAGCGTGAGCAACTCGCGGATGATGGCGTCATTGTCGAAGCGGGTGAGGTCGCCATCGGCCTGATCGCTGGCTCGGGTGACATAGGCCCGGTACAGGCGCTGTCGTAGCTTGCTGTCGTGACAGAACTGCATCACCGGCAGGTAGGAGGGCATTTTGAGCGTGAGCTTGTGGCCCGCTTTGCCTTCGGCCTGCGCGGCGGCGCGGACTGCCTGGACCACATCGGCCGGCACGCCGGCCAACTCGTCCTCTTGGGCGTAGTACGCCCAGGCATCGGTAGCGTCGAGCGCGTTCTCGCTGAACTTTTGCCCGAGTTCTGCCTGGCGCTCCTGAATCTGCGCGAATCGCGCCTTGGCCTCGCCCGAGAGCTCGGCGCCGCCCAGTATGAAGCTGCGCATCGCGTTTTTGTGGGCTTGGCGCTGCTCGGAATCGAGGGAGGCCGTGTCGATCGCCTTGTACTTGGCGTAGAGCCGCTCGTCGCTGCTGAGGCGGGTCCAGAAGTCGGTCACGCGGGGGAGGGAGGCGTTGTAGGCAGTCCGCAGTTCAGGCGTGTCGGCCACGCCGTTGAGGTGGCTGACCGTACCCCAGGCCCTGCCGAGGCGTTCGGTGGCGACATCGAGGGTCAGGGCCAGGGCGTGCCAATCGGCTGGAAACTCCGCCGAGGTGACCTTCTCCAGCGCTTTCTCGCAGTCGGCCAGCAGCGTGTCTACCGCCTCCGCAACATGCTCGGGGCGGATCTGGTCAAAGAGGGGGAGGTCGTTGAAGTCGAGGAGGGGATTGCTCATGCCGCTTATTTTGCGGCAAGGCGGCAGGCTTCAAGCTCGGGAGGGCTTTGAATTGGGCGATCGGCGCCCCAGGGAGGGCAGGGCATGCTGCAACTGGCCCGGCCCTGGCTCTGGGTCAAGCATTGGCCCGCTCAGCCGCCTCCAGGGTGTTCACCAGGAGCATGGCCCGGGTCATCGGGCCAACGCCCCCAGGCACCGGAGTGATCCAGCCGGCGACCTGGCGCAGGCCCTCGAAGTCGACATCGCCGCAGAGTTTGCCTTCATCGTTGCGGTTCATGCCCACGTCAATCACGACCGCTCCAGGCTTGACCATGTCGGCGGTGAGCACGTTGCGCTTGCCTACCGCGGCGACGACCACGTCGGCTTGGCGGGTGAGGGCGGCCAAATCGGCCGTTGCGCTGTGACAGATGGTCACGGTGGCATTTTTCTGCAAGAGCATCAGCGCCATTGGCTTGCCCACGATATTGCTTCGTCCGATGACGACCGCGTGTTTGCCGCGCAGGTCGTAGCCAATCGACTCGAGCATCTTCATGCAGCCGTAGGGCGTACAGGGCCAAAAGCCCGGTTGCCCCACCATGAGCGCACCCGCGCTGGCCACGTGGAAACCATCGACATCCTTGGCCGGAGAAATGGTCTCGATGACCTTCTGCGTGTCCATGTGCTTGGGCAGAGGCAGCTGTACCAAGATGCCATGCACTTGCTTGTCTGCATTGAGCGCACGGATACGGGCGAGCAGTTCGCTTTCGGCCATATTCGCCGGATAGGTTTCGAGGGTCGCCAGCAGGCCGGTTTCGGTGCTGTCTTTCACCTTGTGCTTGGTATAGACCTGGGAGGCCGGGTCTTCCCCCACCAAAATGATGTGGAGCTTGGGCTCCACACCACGGGCCTTCAGCGCTGCGGTGCGGTGTGCCACCTCGGCGCGGATTGTTCGAGAAAGGTCGTTGCCGTCAATCAGCTGGGCGGTCATGGAATGGCCTTGGAAAGAGACCCGCCCGCAAAAGCGGGCGGGCTCGGTGAAATGGGCGGGGGGCGGACGTTCGAGGGTTCGCGGGTGCGATCGCTCAGGCCTTGCTAGCCGCCTGGCCCAGCGCAATCTTGAGCAAATCAGCCACGGTGTTCGCATTGAGTTTTTCCATGATGTTGGCCCGATGAGCCTCCACCGTCTTGATGCTAATGCCCAGGTCGTCTGCGATCTGCTTGTTCAGTCGCCCGGCAACGATGCGTTCGAGCACCTGACCCTCACGAGAAGTGAGTTTGCCCAGCAAGGCGTCACGGCTGGCCGCACTCTGGTGGTCCGCGAAGGTCGACTTGGCGTGATCGAGCATTCTCTCGACCAGGCCCAGGAGTTCACTTTCCTTGAAGGGCTTCTGGATGAAATCCATGGCCCCTTTTTTCATCGTCCCTACCGCCATCGGGACGTCGCCGTGGCCGGTGACGAAGACGACGGGCAGGGGGGAGCGGCGTTCGATCAGCTTGTCTTGCAGCTCCAAGCCGGTCATGCCACCCATACGGATGTCGACAATCAGGCAGGCGACCTCCCGCGGGTCATAGCGCGAGAGAAAGGCCTCGGCCGACTCGAAGCAGCGCACTCGGTAGTCTTTGCCTTCCAGCAACCATTGGACGGAGTCGCGGACGGCTTCATCATCGTCCACGACGTAAACGGTGCCCCGCTTTGGAATCAGACTCATGCAGTAACCCCGGTACTCTTGTCGGTCTTGTCTAGTGCGGCGCCAGGCTCGGGAATCCAGAAGGAAAACTCGCAGCCTGAAACCTCCGCGCCATTGTAGATGTTCTTCGCGTCCATCCTTCCCTGGTGGGACTCCACAATTGAGCGGCACAGGTTCAGGCCAATGCCCATTCCTTCGGCCTTGGTCGAAAAGAAGGCTTCGAACAGGCGTTCCATCACCTCGGGGGCAAGGCCGCGGCCGGAGTCGCGCACCGTGAACTCCACGCCAGGAAGCCCCTCTATCACCTGCCGAACCACCCGCAACTCGACGCTGCGAAGGGGCGCTGGCCGATTGGCGGCATTGATGGACTCGGCGGCATTCTTGAGCAGGTTGACCAGCACCTGCTCAATGAGGATTGGGTCCACCAGCAGTCTGGGCAGACGGGCTGCCACGTAATGCGACAGCCGGACGTTGTGACGGCGAAGCTCGATTTCGGCCAGTTCGACGGCCTCGCCGACCATGCTGTCGACCTCCGAGGCGGTGCGATTGGGTTCGCTTCGCTTCACGAAGCTGCGAATACGCTGGATGATCTGGCCGGCGCGCTGTGCTTGACGGGCGGTCTTTTCCAGCGCCGCGAGCAGTTCTTCCTCCTCGATCTGGCGGCCCTTGATGCGCGACACCATGCCGCTGCAATAGTTGCTGATGGCCGCCAGCGGCTGGTTGAGTTCGTGTGCCACGCTGGAGGCCATTTCGCCCATGGTAATCAGGCGGCTGGCGGTTTGGGCGCGCTCGGCCTGTTGCGCCGCCAGCGCCTCAGCCTGTCGACGGGCCGTGATGTCGGTGGCGATGACCATTTGCGCGAGCCGACCGTCCACCCAGGTCAGGTAGCGGGTGCGGATCTCCAGCCACTTGTCTAGGCCCACCAGGAAAATCTCCGCGCTCTCCGACTGAACGCTCTCTATCGCGTTGACGGGAAGGCCAGCCAGGGCGTCGACCTCATCGCCTGTTGCATCGCGCTCCGCCTCACTGGCCGATGGCGCTGGCCGGCCGGCGTCTGCCACGAGGGCGAGGTGGCCCTGGCTCAAGCCACCAAACCACTGCCGGTAAAGCTTGTTGGCAAAGAGAAGCTCCTCGCTGCCCAGGGGCGCCACCGAAACCGAGGCGTCCAGCGCCTCCATCACCGCTGTGAAGCGCTGGTGAGCGGCTTCCAACTGCGCTCGGGTGCGATTGGGCTCTGTGATGTCGGTGACCGAGGTCATCCAGCCGGTCTGATTACCCTTGGCATCGACCAGGGGCGAGACATACATACGGGCATCGAACAGGCTGCGGTCCTTGCGCTTGACTCTGACCTGGAAGCCGCCTGGAATGGTCCGCCCCCTGAGCTCGTCTTCGAGCCGCGCAGCCAAGACCTCGCGGTCTGCGTCAGGCCAGTAGGGGAAGGGCGGCATCAGGCCGAGGAGCTCTTTCTCGGACCAGCCGGTCATCTGACAGAACGCCGGATTCACGTAGGTGATGCGGCCATGCAGGTCTAGGGCCCGCATCCCGGTGAGCATGGAGTTTTCCATCGCGCGGCGGAAAGTGGTCTCCGCCAGCAGCGCGCGCTGGGCCTGCAGCCGGCGGCGGGTATGACGCCAGTTACCAATCAGTGTCCAGGCGGTCAGTCCGCTGAGCGCCAGAACCAGCCAGAAGAGGCCGGTTCCTACTAGGCCCTGAGAAGTTCGCCAGGCCTGCGCCCGCAGAACGAGGCCATTGCCCACGGGCGATATGGGCACTTCGTAGGCGTTGATGCCCTCGTCGAGCCAAGGCAAACGGGCACCCAGTCGGGGTGCGACCGAGGAGCCTGCCAGGAGCTGGTTGTGGGCGTCCAGCAGGGCGACCGCGTACTTTGCGGAGACTTCTGGCGGGACCGCGTAGCGCAACACGCTTTCGATCGAGTATTCGGCCAGCAGCACGCCGATGAACCGGTTGCGTTCCCCAAGAGGAATGTGCAGTTGCAAGAGGCCGCCGTTTTCCGTGCCCGCCGCCGGCTGGGAGTAAACAGGCTGCATCAGCTCGCGTGCCACCCCGAACATGGCCTCGGCCTCGGTCCCTCGGAGCGGCTCGCCCGGAATCCGGGGTGTGAGGGCGACCAAGGTGGGCGCAGCGTGGCTCGAGCGGACGCGCCGACGCTCGTCCACCCAGCTCAGTGTTTGCAGCTCGGGAAACTGCATCGCGAGAGCTTCTGCGCGCCTGGGGAAGTCGGTTGGCCCCACCTCGAGGTTGTTCATGTCATGCGCTAGGCGCATCAGTTGCTCTTGCCGCTCGAGTAGGCGCAGGCGCATGCGCTGCTGCGCGTATTCGACATCGCGCTTGATCGCCTCCGTCTCGCGCTCACGTTCCTCAATACGCAGGTAAGAAAACGCGGTGACGATGGCCGCCAGAAACAACACGACCGCGATCAGGGGCGCCAACATGGCATAGCGGTCTTGGCGCGCAGCAGATTGTTTGCGCCACCAACGGCGCAGCCCAGGCAACGGCGGCTCGATGTCCTGCGGGTCTGGCGGTGGGGCGGTGGGGATGAGTGGCATTCCGGTGCTGAGTGTAGGCGGGCGCGCCGATCACCTTTCCCTGCGGTTTGTCTCCTCGGGTTGCTCGTGTCTCTGCCTCGCAGGGCGCGCCATTGCTGCATTGCCGCACCAAAATATTGCAATATGAAAACAGGTGGCGCTATTTGAAATTTATGTGTTATGTGTCAAACTTCCGGACGAGCGGCGATCCCGTTCCGTTACAACCCAGCTGCCTACAAGGAGACAAGCCAATGTCAGCTCAGCCCGACCACCTGTTCGGCTCCGCTTCCAATGACCCTGATTCCCAGGAAACCCGGGAGTGGATTGACGCACTGTCGGCGGTGATCGCCAACGAAGGGCGTGAGCGCGGCCACTTTCTTCTGGAGCAGTTGCTAGAGCAGGCGCGCCAGCAAGGCATTGATCTGCCTTTCTCGGCAAATACCGCCTACGTGAACACCATCGAGCCAGAGGACGAGGCCCACGCGACTGGCAACCTAGAGATCGAGGAGCGCCTGCGCGCCTACATGCGCTGGAACGCGATGGCCATGGTGGTTAAGGCCAACCGCCTCGATCCGGCAGACGGTGGCGACCTCGGGGGGCACATCAGTTCCTTTGCCTCCCTGGCAACCATGTTTGGCGCCGGCTTCAACCATTTCTGGAAAGCCGAGCAGGGCGACAAGGGGGGCGACTGCCTCTACATCCAAGGCCACAGCGCACCTGGTATCTACGCCCGAGCCTACCTGGAGGGACGCATCTCTGAGGATCAGTTACTCAATTTCCGGCAGGAGGTCGATGGCAAGGGTCTGTCGTCCTACCCCCACCCGAAGTTGATGCCGGAGTTCTGGCAGTTCCCCACCGTGTCCATGGGCCTGGGGCCGCTGATGGCGATCTATCAGGCGCGTTTTCTCAAGTACCTGCACGCCCGCGGAATTGCCGACACCTCGGGGCGCAAGGTATGGGCCTTCCTGGGTGACGGCGAGATGGACGAGGTTGAGAGCCTGGGCGCCATCGGTGTTGCTGCGCGTGAAAAGCTCGACAACCTGATCTTCGTCGTCAACTGCAACCTCCAGCGCCTGGACGGCCCGGTGCGCGGCAACGGCAAGATCATCCAGGAGCTCGAGGGCGAGTTCCGTGGTGCTGGCTGGAACGTGATCAAGCTGATCTGGGGCTCTTACTGGGACCCGCTCCTTGCCCGCGACAAAGACGGCATCCTCCGCCAAGTGATGATGGACACCCTGGACGGTGACTACCAGGCCATGAAGGCCAACGACGGTGCCTTCGTGCGCAAGAACTTCTTCGGCCGCCATCCCAAGTTGCTGGAGATGGTGGCCCACATGTCCGACGATGACATCTGGCGCCTCAACCGGGGCGGCCACGACCCGCAAAAGGTCTATGCGGCCTATGCCGCGGCGGTCAAGCACGAGGGCCAGCCGACGGTGCTCCTGATCAAGACCGTCAAAGGCTTTGGTATGGGCAAGGCTGCCGAGGGCAAAAATATCGCGCACCAAGCCAAGAAGCTCACCGACGAGGACGTCAAGGCCTTCCGCGACCGCTTTAACATCCCGATTCCCGACGAGAAGCTGGCCGAAATTCCCTTCTACAAGCCAGCCGAGAACACCCCCGAGATGCAGTACCTGCACGAGCGCCGCAAGGCCCTGGGGGGCTACCTGCCGGCGCGTCGTACCAAGGCCGACGAGCAACTCAAGGTGCCGGGCCTCGATGCCTTCAAGGCTGTCATTGAGCCCACCGCAGAAGGCCGCGAGATCTCCACAACCCAGGCCTATGTGCGCTTTCTGACCGCGCTGCTGCGTGACAAGGAAATGGGCCCGCGTGCGGTTCCGATCCTGGTCGATGAGGCCCGCACCTTCGGTATGGAGGGGCTGTTCCGCCAGATCGGCATCTACAACCCGGAGGGCCAGAAGTACACACCGCAAGACCGCGACCAGGTCTCCTACTACAAGGAAGAAGTCAACGGCCAAATCCTGCAGGAGGGCATCAACGAGGCCGGCGGCATGGCCAGCTGGATCGCGGCCGCGACGTCGTACTCGACGAACAACCGCATCATGGTGCCGTTCTACATCTACTACTCGATGTTCGGACTGCAGCGCGTGGGCGACCTGTGCTGGGCGGCCGGCGACATGCAGGCCCGCGGCTTCTTGCTGGGGGGCACCTCCGGGCGCACCACCCTCAACGGGGAAGGTTTACAGCACGAGGACGGCCACAGCCATATCCTGGCCGCCACCATTCCCAACTGCATTTCCTACGACCCCACCTTCGCCCATGAGGTGGCAGTGATCATGCAGCACGGCCTGAAGCGCATGGTGGAGAAGCAAGAGAACGTCTTCTACTACCTCACCCTGCTCAACGAGAACTACCCGATGCCGGGCCTGGTGGCTGGCACCGAGGAACAGATCATCAAAGGCATGTACCTGTTCAAGGCCGGTGGCAAGGGCAAGCAGCAGGTGCAACTTCTGGGCTCTGGCTCGATCCTGCGCGAATCGCTGGCGGCCCAAGAGATCCTCGAAAAGGAGTGGGGCGTTTCGGCCAGCGTCTGGAGCTGCCCTAGCTTCAACGAGCTGGCACGCGATGGCCAGGACTGCGAGCGCTGGAACCTGTTGCATCCGACCGAGAAGGCCCGCGTGCCCTTTGTCACCCAGCAGCTGGAAAAGAGCGCCGGCCCGGTGATCGCGTCGACCGACTATGTCAAGGCCTACACCGAGCAGATTCGTCCCTACATGCCCAAGGGCCGCAGCTACAAGGTGCTGGGCACCGACGGCTTTGGCCGCAGCGACTTCCGCAGCAAACTGCGCGAGCACTTCGAGATCAACCGCCACTACATCGTGGTTGCCGCCCTCAAGTCCCTCGCCGATGAGGGCGTCGTGCCGGCGACCAAGGTCGCCGAGGCAATCAAGAAGTACGGCATCAAGAGCGACCGGGTGAACCCGCTGTACGCGTGAGCGCGCGGCGAGCCTGAACAAGAACGGAGAACACGCACATGGCGCTGATCGAAGTGAAGGTCCCTGATATCGGGGATTTCAAGGACGTGGCGGTGATCGAGCTGCTCGTCAAACCGGGTGACACCATCAAGGTCGAACAGTCCCTCATCACCGTTGAGTCCGACAAGGCCTCGATGGAAATCCCGTCGGCGGCTGCCGGCGTGGTCAAGGAGCTCAAGGTCA
>JACCED011514712.1_pt1 | contig 22574 bp, 15 predicted proteins | sample 7455021 | NCBI WGS metagenome assembly JACCED01 (sample SAMN15323456, study PRJNA562643) | freshwater metagenome | isolation source: river surface water | place: USA:Blue River Watershed | collected 2017-08-19
ACAGTTATTTTTGTTCATTTCTGTGTTTAATGTATTAAGGTATGTACTCCATGTAGATGCTTCTTGGTCGTTTGGGTAATTGTTTAATAATTCTTCTAGAGCAATTCTTTTAGGAATATTTTTAATACAAAATTTATGTTGTTTCGTTGCCATAATTATATAATATTATATTATAATTTTAATATTTAATATTAATTATTTTTTAGAACCTCTTTTTTTATTAGACGCTCTTTTTTTAGAACCACCTTGTTGAACAGCCTTTAAAGAATCAACAAGTAAATTTAAATGTTTTTGTCCTTTTTCTATATATATTTTCATTTCTTCTAATTCTGCAGTAATTCTTTTTAATTCTTCAGCGTTTTCACTTACTATTGATGCATTTAACGCATCTCTTAGTTTGACTGAATTGTATGTACAAGCTAAAAGATATTGTTGAGTTAAAGAAAAATCGTCGTTTATTTGTTTTGAAAAGTCACGCATCTATATTATTATAATATATTATTTATTAGTTAATTTAAAATAAATATAAAAAAAATATGTAATAAAAATTAGAACAACGCGAAATTATGCTTTAGTATTTTTTACCGTGCTTCTTTGATGATTTCTTTGAGTGTTTTTTAGAGTGTTTCTTTGATGATCTCTTGAGATGTTTCTTGGATGATTTCTTTGAGTGTTTCTTAGAGTGCTTTTTAGATGATCTCTTGAGGTGCTTTTTAGATGATTTCTTTGATCTTCTGCGACCACCATCTTGTCTAAATCTAGTTTCTACTGCACCAAATGCACCGGGTAGATTTTGAGGTGTTGATGCAGATTTAGATACTTCTTTATATACTGTATTCCATGTTGGTGTGTGGTTGCATTGTTTAGATTCCATTACATTTTTATATATCCCATGATCTGATCTATGTTGAGGATTTGGAGTTTTATTTAACTGAGCTTGATCTAAATAATATTTTTCGATTTTATTACTTGCGGTAGTTAAATCACTACAATCTAATTTCTGTACATAGTTAGAAAATACTTCTTCTTTAGTTTGTGGTCGCGATGATACTGTTGAAGATGCTACTGGTTGTGCAGTTCTTGTAGCATATGCAGCAGCAGCAGCAGCAGTAGGATCTGTACGTCTTACTAGTTGCGGTAATGGTGAAGAAGATCCTTGTACTGTTCGTGGTTTTACTCCTAATCTTGGATCTATATCAATTTCAAATGATGACATATTATTATTATATTATTAACCCACAATTTTATATTTTATATTAATATTATTTTAACACTTACACAGATAAGACATTGTTGTTGTATGAACGCAATCATTAAATAATATTTTAAACTCATTGGTATTCATTCTTATATTGTTCATATCAATAGTTATATTTTGTATATTATTTAATAAAGCTATTCTATCAATAAAGATATTAACGAGTAAATCAATATTAATTTTTTTTATGTATTTATAAATAATATCATGATTCAGAGATCTCTTCTCATTTATGTCATCATCACTATTAGTAAAATTATTATTTTCTGTTTTTCTTTTATAAATAAATATCTTGTGTAAATCAAATAACACAGTCTTGTAATTATTTGTTAAAATATTATATAACTCTGGATTTAACTTTTTTCGTGTTACATGATATATATTTAAAAATTCACGAGATATAGTTTTAATTGCAGCATTTACTCTTTTAATTATTTCAGAAGGATATGGAGACATGTAATTTACTACAAAGCTTAAATTATCATTTTTGTATAACTCTATGAAACACTTATTAATATTTTTATAATTAGGTATTATGTCTTTAATTTTTTGATATATATAAGTATTAATAACATAATCGTTGTCTTTATAATTTAGAATAAATCCACCAGTTGTTAATTTTTTCTTATTTTCATTTACATGAGAGATATTTTCTAAATCAAAAATTAATTCATCTAGACAAGAATAGAATATATTATCACATTTTTCTAAAAATATATCATCAGATACATAATGTGTTTTATAATATAATATATGACTTAGTTTAGGACTAGTAATTATTAAATGCGATATATTATTTTTAAAAGTTAATTCAGATTTACTAACTAAAGTATTAATACATTTATTGCTGTCTACTTGAACAATATATGGACTATTATACAAATCAACATAATATAAAGTATCGTCGTAATCAAATATAGTTGTATAAAATCCTATATCGTGGTTATAGATTTTTACTTCAGACCAATTATTTTTAATATCATTAATTATAGCAGATTCATATGGTTTATCTAATTTTGTTTTTTTCTTACTAATTATTTTAAAATTAAAATTACTATCAAAAACAAAATAATTTAAGTTATGAATTATATAATTTATAGTCTTATCAGTATGTATTAAATTATCTGATAAGTTATCAGTTCTTAATAAATATAAGATATTATTATTAGTTGTTGTTATTTTTTCTAAAGACATGTGTAATAATTTACCATTATTTTTAAAATAAGTTAAAATATTATCATTATATTTATCAAATAAATCTTTTATATACTCAAACAAAATATCATCGAAATTTTTATGATCAATAAAATTATTCATATAAATTTATTTTACATTTTCATTAAAACAAATTAACGTGAAATAATAAACTAAATAATATAAAAAATCGATGATTTTATTTTTGTTTTATTTTTCTGTGATAATATTATATTTTACTTAATATATGTATATTAATAAAATTGATGATTTAATAGATAAAGTTATTGATGATTTTAACAGTACAGTTATTTTAGCTGATAATAGAATAGATAAATTTTTAAAAGAAATTAATTTTGTGAAATATCAAAGTGATATGAATGATATATTCAAGAAATATATATCAAGTATAAATCTTAATGATATAAAATCAGTTGTTTCTAATAATGATATTTTAAATAAAATTATAAGTGTAATAAAAAAATACATTACTATTTATCTGTTTTTATTTATTGGCTTTTATTTTAAAGGTTCTGATACTATCTATGCAAATAACATTATAGAATTTAGCAAAAACCAACCTGAATTTGGTTTTAAAATAGAAGGTTTTTTTAATTCAGAAAGTAATGCTATGGTTATAGATCTATATGCAAAAATTAAAAAAATACTTAATATATTAGATGCTGACTCAAAACAAAGAAAAGAAATATTATCAGCAAGACCAGATTATAAACAAGTTGTCGCTTTTTTAAATGATCTTGGTCCAGATTTTATTAATGCTGCCTTTAATATTCCAGATAAAAAGTATATTAGAGCTCATAATATTATCAAAACAATTATTATTATTGAAATCTATAAAGCAACTGAAAAGGCTGATTTATTTAGAATTTTAGATTTAATGGAAAATACTACAACAGAGTTTACTTTTATTGATATAGTTATTCCAGTTAAAGAAATTATTGATATTAGTACGATAGAGGCTTTATTATCAAAAAAAGAAGTTGCTTCTGGTATGGCAAAAGTAATATGGGAATATATTTATGAATCTGACATGCTTGAAGGACAAACTGATTTAAATCATGAAGAAAAAGTTATGAAAATATTAAATTCAAATATATTTGTACCAATTACAGATGATTTATTATTATATCATAACTCCAATGAGTCATATGATAGAGCTAGTGGTGAAGATTCACATAATAAAAAGAAAGAAGATACAAAAATTAGATATATCATTAATAAAATAGATACAGCAGTAAATTATAATATACCACATAATCATAATGATGCAAAGAAATTATTTTATCAACCATTAATAAATAGAAAAATAGTATTAGTAAATAACTATGAAGATGTTAAGATTATTAATAAATTTATTAATGTTGGTAAAATAAGTGCTGAAAACAGTGAATATTTAAAAGATCTTGAACACATATATCTTTATCCATATATTAATTTACGTGAATCACCTAACGGGATCAGTGTACAAATGTCAAAAACTGTAGATTCATTAAGATACATTAATTTTGATAAATCATTAGATGGTAAACAAAAACCAAATGCATATGCAGAAGTAAGAACAGGTTCAAAAGATAATTATTTAAATATTGTTGGCTTTTTAATTAGACCTAATAATTCTATTTATTGTATGAAAAATAAAGAACTCAAAAATGTTGTTACTAGTAAAGATAAAAATGGTTTTAAAAACTCTATTGAGTTAATCGATGATATGATTAATAAACCAGAAAGTACAAAACAAAAAACTAATACTTATAATTATTGGTTATTTGATCCTGAAGAAGATAAAGTAGAAATAGAAACATATGAACAACAAAGTAAATTTACTAGAACTGATCAAATAAAACATACTATTAGTGCATTATATGACTCTCTAGAAGAATTAACATTTGATACAATAATTGATAAAATTAAAAAGTTAAACACACCATACTTAAATTTAATACAACGAGTTATAGATATTTATTATAATAAAATATTTAAAATAGAAAATAAAGAATTAATATATAGTTTAGAAAATAAAATTTATACAGATTTAGTTAAGAAAGGCAAAATAAAATATGATTTATTAGACGATGTAGTTAATGGTTTATCAAAAGACAGTATTAACTTGCCAGAATTAAAACCAGTAAAAGTTAAACCAATACATAAAAAAATAGTAATTGATTTATCTAAATTAACAGAAACTGGCATCTATGAAGAAAAAGAAACAGTAGATGGTGTATGCCAACATAACATAACATGGGATAGATTAGGTGTTCTTAAAAAAGAAAATCCAAAATTATTCTTAGATGAGTTATATATATTTGTTCAACAATATGTAATAGAAAACGTCGATCATGATTATGTTTGTAAAAGTTGTGGATTTTTTCTGAATATTAAAAAATATGTAGCAGATGGTTCTTTCGACGACGATCATCATTTTATTACTTATAGTATGCCACTTGATACACCATTAGAAGATATCCCAGCATATGAAAAATATAAAGGTAGTATTAGAAATATAGATAAATACATAGAAAAAATAGCACTGATAACCAATATACCATATTTTACAGGTTCAAATCCAACAGTAAAATCAAGACGTAGATTAATAGTAAGAGACGCAATAGATATTATATTAGCAAATAACTTTAAATTAAAGAAAACATTAAAAGAACGTAATGAGATGGCTAGTAAAACATATGGTATTAACAGAGATTATTCTAATCTTTTTGCATTTGAATTAGATAACTCTATATTTATCTTTTCAAGCAAAGACAAAGATTTTTACAAACCAATCAAACAAAATAATATTTTAGGCTATATTATATTTCTGATTATGTTAGAAATAAATGAATCTCAAATATTATATTTTAATAATGATAAAAAGGGATTTTGTAACTTTCCAATCTTTGATAAAGCATTTCATACCATTTTTGAAGGACTCAAATTTAGAAAGAATAACAAAGGTGATACAGTTAGTGTTAAACATTATGAAATATTTTGTTACATGTTATATATGATATCTTGCTATTGTGTAAAATATAATTTATGGTATTATGATTACAAAACTAATGTTAATGATAAGGCAGCTAGACAAAAATTAATGCCATTAGTACAAAAGATTATTATTCACAGTGTAATAGATATTATTAATAGTTGTTTAGAAAATGCTGAAGAAGACAAGAAAAATAAAATATTTGAAATATTAAAAACTAAATTTTACAAAAAATTAAATTTAACATTTTCAAATAAAGATTTATACAATAGATTAAAAGAAGATAATAATCCGTCGACATTAGGTGATAAAAAAGCATTTATAATGACAAAAGCTGAAGCATTTAAACTAGATGGTAAATATATTACTCAATTTGAACCACCAACATTTTGGAGAAAAATTAAAGCCCCAACCAAAGTCTTAGATACAAAAGATAAATTTATTGAAACATTTGAAGATATTACAAATATAAGTAATTGTGATGATGGCAACTTTCATGAATGGTTTTATGATAACAAAACATTAAAATGCAAAAAATGCAATGTATATACAAAAGATATTAAATACAGCAAAGAACAAACAGAAAAGATTAAAAATAAATTTCACTTAGTAGAATTAAAATCATTATCAAAAAGATATTGTTACATAGATGGTTTATTACATGAATATGTTGATAAGAATGGTGTAAAAACGTGTGCAAAGTGTAAAAATCAAGAAAACAAAGAATACTCTGATAAAGATCTTGAAAAACTTGATTCTATGTTAATAGATAATAATAAAAATAAAATAGAAAAAACTATTAAGAATAATAAGATATCAGATGAAGAACATAAAAAACACGAAGAATATATAAATAAATTATTAGACAAAGTTAATCAAGAATACAAAGATAATACATCAAGTGATAATAGTTATAAATATATTGACGAGTTAATAGATTCATTAGAAGCAAATATCAGCGAAGATTTATTAAAATCAAACTTATCATTAAAAAATAATATATATGTAATAGATCACGATTATCTTGGTAATAGATTAGAAAAAGAAGTTTTAATAAGTGAAAAAGAAAACAAGATTTTATATAAATCAAATCACCAATTTTTTAATACAGATGTATTATATTACACAAGTTACAAAAATAATAAAATAGAAGTCTTTTATGACTCTATAACTAAAATTTTATTAGGATACAAAGAAGAAAATAAGAATTTTACAATGAATGTTAAAACAGAAAGAAAAATAAAGATTAACTACTCAATAAAAAATAAACTTAAACTATTAGGTCATAAATATCAATACTATAATATAGAACAAAATAAAGAAGAAGGAGTTGAAGATAATCAAGATATGATTAAAGATATAATTAGAGAAAGAAATGACTTATTAAAGAATACTATTTATAGATTTCAAAGAGTATTATTTAGAATTGTTAATAATTTTTTTATTAAGAAAAATGTAAAAGAACAAAATACCCCATATAATAAAGATGCACCAAAAATAAATGAAGAATTAGATTATTTTACAAATAAATATGAAAATCTTGTAGAAAAATATGGTAAAAAATTAAGTAATTTAAGTTTAGTTAGCCAATCTGGATCACATTTATTATTTAAACATTGGAAGAATTTAGCGGATAATATAAATATTAAAGTAAAAGATATAGATAACAATACAAATATAATAAACTATGAAAAGATTAATAAATTTGATCATGGAAATAATTTATTATTATTTTACTTTATAAATGAATTAAATAAATTATATAAATACAATACAAATAAATCTATTAAAATAAATATAACATCAATGATTATTGAATATATTAATTTAAATTATTTTGTATACAATGAAGATATAACTAAAAATGATAAAGATTTTAAGAGATTTTGGTATATTATAAACTCACAATTATATCTTGATGAAATTAAAGATAAAGTAGGTGAAACAGAAGGTATCTACGAAGAAGCTGTTGATCCAGATAAGAAACCTTTAACAGATGAAGAACAAAGTGCATTAGATGATGCTAAAGAAGAAGATGATGCTCTCGATGTTGAAGGTAACGAGATTGATTATGAAGCTGGTTATGAACGTAATTTAGAAAGAAGTTTCGATGATGGATTTATAGAAAATTATCCTTATAAAAATTAAATATTAAAAAAAATAAAGTTAAAAATATTTTTGAGTTAAATTATTTATATATTATATATAATATATGAGTAAATTTTTAAATATTATAATAATAGTCATTGTCTTAATTTTTGTATACATGTTTTTAAAAAAGAAAGAAACAAGACATGTACATAGAAAAGAAGAAACAGGTGATGAATTTATACAAGATTATTCTTATTTAGATGATGTATTTAATAATATTGAAGTAACAAAGAGTGATACAGGTAAAACTGTCATGAAAACAAAAAAAACAGCAGTAGAAATAAAACCATTTTTTATAGATATGAGAGTTCACAATGATTATCGTGATACTATTACAGCATTTAACTATGTTGCTCCAGATCAAAGACCAATGTTTAATAGATCAGTATTACCAGTAAAACAAATAGATGTTAATCCATCACAAGTTAAACCACTTGTTAAAGCATTTATTAAACGTGTCAATGAAGAACTTCAAAGAAATGTTAGTAACGAGATAGCAGCTAATAGTGGATGGGATGAATTAGCACCAGAAAAGAAAGATAGAGATGGTTGGGGTAATTGCATGAAAGATCTCGGATTACCAGAAGATTTATATTTATCACCAGCTAAAAAAGCACCAATTAAATTAATCAAGATAGATACAGTACAAAAATTCGCAACAGAGGAACAAATAAACTTTATTATTCACATGATTATAGTAAAGAAAAATGCTCAAGATCAAATGATTGTAAAAGTATCTTACATTATGGATAATAGTGATGTTAATAATGATAGAAACTTTAATAAGAAAGATGGTCAAGATATTGATCTTAATGTTAGAATAGAAGAAATATCTATTATAGGATTCTTAACTGATCATAAATATGGTGATAATACAAATAGACAAGATTTCTATGAATTTAATAACATAGAAAAAGACGATATGATAGATCAAGAATTAGTATTAAAAACACTCAAAGATAAATACAAACAAAGACAAATAGAATCAGATGGATTTAATGTTAATATTGCCCCACAAGAATTAAATAATATTGCTATGTTTAGATTATCAAGCGAAAGACCGTTAAAACCAATTTCTAGTTAGTTTAATAAATTAAACTAGCAATTAGATTCTGAGCCACTAAATTAAAATTATTTTAATATTTTTTTGAGTTAACTTTTATAATATTTTTTATTTATTTATTTATATATGATATTCTCATCAAATCCATTATATAATTCATTAAAAGTTTATATAATAATTATAATTTTATTAATATATTTAAAACCTAGTTTCATTTATGATAAAAAGTTAAAAAAGTTTAAACAATTTGGAACTAATCCAGGGAATACTATTTTTAGTTTACCAGTATTATCAGTATTATTAGCTGTAGTATTATATTTGATATTTTTATCAATAAATAAATTATCAGGTAATAATAACTCTAATAAAAAAAGTAATATAGATGATATTAGTAGCCAATTATTAAATCAACAATTATTAAATCAACAACTTAATCAACAATTAAGTCAACAACTAATGAATCAACAACTAATGCAACAATTAAATTATACTGTAAAGTACTAGCTAAATTATAAAAAGTTTATAATATTATAAATAGTTTAAACTTTTGACTCTACATGGTATAAATTGATTAATTTAATATAAGTGAATAAATTTAATTAACCCGTATTTTTTTTATTTATTAACTAATTTATATATGTCATATAATATTGGAGATTGGATATGGGCAAATCAAGCTGATCAAACTATAAATACATCAAGTATTGGTTTAACAATGAGTACATTTTCTAATGGAGAATCTATCATAGGAGGTAATTTTAAAGCTAGTTCTCATTTTGATAATATTACTTTATCTGCATCAAATACAAATCATGCGTATGTTGCAAAAATAGATAATTTAGGTAATTGGGTATGGGCTAAACAAATTAGTAATACTTATAATAGTTCTGTAAATGCTGTAAAAACTAAAGATGATTATGCTATAGTTACTGGATATTATCAAGGAGATATAGATTTTGATAATATTACTCTATCTGGTGATTCTTCAACTAATAAAAGTTTTATTGCCAAAATAGATTTATCTGGTAATTGGATATGGGTTACTGCTCCAACAAGTGGAACAGGTAATTATAGTTATAACACAGTTGTAGAAATTGCTGATGATGGATCTGTAATAGTTGGTGGAACTTTTTATGATGAAATAACATTTGGTAATACAACATTAACTGGTACTGGATATTTTACTGGATACATTGCCAAATTAGATAGTACTGGAAATAATTGGTTATGGGCTACAAAAATAAGTTCCGATTATGTTGGTATATATACAATTGGATTATTATCAAATCAAGATATTGTTATCGGTGGTGATTTTAGCCCAGATGCTACTTTTGACAACATAACTATAATAAACACAAGTAATTATGATATTACATATATAGCAAAATTAGATTCATCTGGTAACTGGCTTTCAGCTATAACATTTGATGATAATAATATATCTGAAAATCTCTGTAATAATTTATCAGTATTATCAGATGATAGTATAATAATTACAGGTTCTTATGATGATAGTATAACAGTTGGTAATACTACTTTGCCAAATACTGGACATTTTAATATATATGTTAGTAAATTAGATGCAAATAATAATTGGTTATGGTGTATTTCTGCAAGTGGTGAAAATAATAGTGATTCTTACGCTATTAAATCTTTATCAAGTGGATCATCAATAATTGGAGGTTTTTTTAATACATCATTAACATGTGGTACTACCACATTAACTACAGATACTACTAATTTATTCGTTGCTAAAATAAATAAAAATGGTGAATGGGAATGGGCATATAGTCCAGTAGTAAGTACTCAACATAATTTTTCTGGATATTATAATATTGCATATAGTTTAGATATATATAATAATAATGTAATTATTGCAGGTCCAATACGCGATAGTATAACTTTTGGAGAAATAACCTTAACATCAGATTTTGGTAATTCGGTATATGTTGCAAAAATGTATATTGGTACAGAACCCAATAATATACCAAATCAGTTAGCAGTAACAGTTATAAATACACAAAATAGTATATTAGTTAATAAAAATGCTATAATAAAAGAATTATATGATATACACAATCTTAAAAAATATAAATTAAATTATTTATTAAAATAGATAATGATAATAATGATATAGATCTAACTTATACTATAAATAACTTTTTATAGTAATTAATCAAAAAATTTTTTTTATTTATTAACTAATCTATATATGTCATATAATGTTGGGGATTGGATATGGGCTAGTCAAGCAACACAAACCATAAATACAACAAGTGTTACTAAAATGATTGATACATTTAGTAATGGAGATTCTATTATAGTAGGTTATTTTTTTGGTAGCACTACTTTTGATAATATTACTTTAAGTTCAACTAATACAGAACATGGTTTTGTAGCAAAGATAGATAGTTCGGGTAATTGGATATGGGCTAAACAAGTAAGTAATACTTCTTCATGTACTATAGCTTGTCTAAAAACTAGAGATGATTATGCTATAATATCAGGAAATTATCAAGGAGATATAGATTTTGATGAAATTACTCTAACTGGTAACTCTTCAAGTTTTAATACATTTATTGCAAAAATAGATTCATCTGGTAATTGGGTATGGGTCACTTCTGCAACAAGTACAACAGATAATTATAGTAATGCTTTAGAAATTACAAATGATGAATCTATAATTTGTGTAGGTAATTTTGATACTGAAATAACTTTTGGTGATATAACAATTGATGATTCTGGATCCAATTATTATTTTAATGGATATATTACAAAATTAGATAGTTCTGGTAATAATTGGATCTGGGCAAAAAAAATAACTTGTTCTGATTATATGGGTATTTATACTATTAAATTATTATCAAACGAAGATTTTGTTATAGGTGGAGAATTTTATCCAGACGCTGTATTTGATGATATAACATTAACATCGACGGATTATAATACATTTATAGGAAAATTAGATTCATCTGGTAATTGGTTATCAGTTATTACATTTGACGATAATCATTCATCTAGTAATTGGTGTACTAGTTTAACTGTTTTATCAGACGATAGTATAATAATTACAGGTAGTTTTAATGATAGTATAACATTTGGTGATATTACTTTAGAAAATCTAAATATTTACTATGATATATATGTTATTAAATTAGATGCTTCTAATAATTGGATATGGGGTATTTCTGTAAGTGGTGAAAATACTAGCTTATATGGAACTTCGGTATTTGATATTAAATCTTTACCAAGTGGTTCTGCAATAATAGGAGGTAGATTTGATACATTGATTACATTTGGAGAAATAACATTAACATCATTAAATGATAATATATTTGTTGCAAAAATAGATAAATCAGGTAATTGGTTATGGGCTTATTGTCCAACTATATTAACAGATAATACTGGCGGACCTTATCAAAATATGATATTTAGTATAAATATATATGATAATAATTTATTAGTAACTGGTACTATTCGTGATAATGCTTCTTTTGGAAATAATACAATTACAACAAATTATAATGCAGCATATGTAGCAAAAATGTATATTGGTCCAGATATAGATAATAATATACCAAATGAATTAGCATCAGTAGAAGAAAAAGTAAAAAATAGTATTATAGATAATAAAAATGCAGTAATAAAAGAATTATATGATATACATAATCTTAAAAAATTTAAACTAAATTATATTCTTAAAAATATAATAAATAAAAGTGAAAATACAAACGATGATATTGATCCAACAACTAATTTAATTAATTTATATTATAAATAAATTTATTTTAAATAACTATTAATTATTTTTATTTATTAATTAATTTATATATGTCATATAATACTGGAGATTGGATATGGACAAAACAAGCTGTTGTAACAGATAATAGTGATACGAGATGCACATCAATTGGTAAATTTCCAGATGATAATTATATTATAGTTGGATATTTTACAAATAGTGTTACGTTTGATAATATTACTTTAACTACTAATGGTTCTTATGATATGTTTGTTATTAAAATAAATTCATCTGGAAAATGTATTTGGGTTAAACAAGTAGGTAATATTGAATATGATACTGGAATAGGATTATCAGTTAAGGATAATTATGCAATTATAACCGGTCAAGCTAGTGGTACACTATATTTTGATAATATTATTTTGAATTGTAATTCAACAGGTGATACATATATAGCAAAAATAGATAATTCCGGTAATTGGATATGGGCAACATCAGTTGAAACTGATAGTTATAATGTAGGATATATTGTTGAAATATGTTTTGATGAAAGTATAATTGTTTCTGGTATATTTAATGATTATGTAACTTTTGGTGATATAAATTTAACATGTAGTACTACAATAAATACATTTATTGCAAAATTAAATAATACAGGAACAGAATGGTTATGGGCTAAAAGTATACCAGGACAAGAAGTTTATTCCCGTCATATATCATTATTATCGGATAATTCTATTGTACTCGGAGGAGTATTTTATAATAATGCATATTTTGATGATATCACTCTAAATGGATGGTATTATAATATGTTTATATCAAAGATGGATCAATCCGGTAATTGGATATGGGTAAAATCATTTAATAATAATAGTTCAACAAATGATATCGGAGAAATTACAATTTTAGAAGATGATAGTATGCTTATAACTGGTAATTTTAATGATACTATTACTCTAGATAATATTACTTTATCATCAGATAATACTACAATATATGTAATTAAATTAGATTCATCCGGTAATTGGATATGGGGGCAACAAACAAATAGTATTGATGGAGAAACATATGGTTTTGGTATAAAATGTTTACCAGATGGTTCCGCTATAGTATCTGGTACATATAATAATTCATTAATAATTGGAGATACAACATTAACTACAATTGATGATAATATATGTATTTTAAAAATAGATAGTTCAGGTAATTGGGTATGGGCATATTCACCAACAGTAAATAATACTACCTTTTATTATTTTTTAAATAATATAAGAAGATTTATAATTGATAATAATATTATAATAGGAGTAGGAAGCATACATAGTAATATGACTTTTGGAAATACTATATTAACTACAAATGGGACAGCACCTTTATACACAAAAATGGCAATAGATGATATTTCAAATATATCTAATATATTGGCATCATCATCAATAACAACACAAAATAATATCATAAAGAATAAAAATGCTATAATAAAAGATCTATATGATATACATAATCTTAAAAAACATAAACTAAATTATATGCTAAAAAATATAATAAATAAAACAGAAAATAATAATATAGATCCAATAAATAATTTAATTAATTTATATTACTAGTAAATTAATTTTTTATATTACGAATAACTTAATATTTAATAGGTTAATTAATTTATATATAATATATATGTCATATATAAATAATTGGATTTGGTCCCAAAAAGCAAAAGGATATTTGGATACTAAAAACATATCTATTATTACTTTATCAGATACAAATATAATAATAAGTGGTTATTTTTATGAATCTTGTACATTTAATGATATTATTTTAACTGGAGATAATAAAAATATATTTATTGCTAAAATGAATGAAGTAGGTAATTGGTTATGGGCTACTAAAATAACAACTAGTAATAATGAAGAAAAATATTCTATAAAAGCATTATCTGATGATAGTATAATCATAGCCGGTACATATAATTCATCGATTATTTTTGGAAATATAATTTTAAGTAAATATAATTTATATGATACATATGTTGCAAAAATTAGTCAAAATGGTGATTATATTTGGGCTATAAATACTGATAGTATTACTTATAATTATTTTTGGGATTTATCATTGAGTAACGACGATTCTATTTATATAACTGGATATTTTTTTTCAGAAATAATAGTTAATCAAACTACTATTACAGCAAATGATAATACTTTAATAGATATGTATGTTGCAAAAATTGATAATTCTGGTAATTGGTTATGGATAAATAATGCAGGAGGGATAAACTATGATTATTATAATAAAATAGCAGCTTTATCTGATGGATCGGTTATAATTGTAGGTGCCGTTACTGATATATGTAATTTTGGAAATAGTTTTACTATAAATGATGTATCAAATAATGTGTCAGATAAATTATGTATATATGTTGCAAAGATAGATAATTCAGGAAATTGGTTATGGGTTAGTACATTTTATAATAATATAATTAATGATTATAGCTTAAATTTAACTGTTTCTTTAAATGATTATATTTATATCGCTGGATATTTTAGTGATACTATTACTATAGATAATACAACATTAACAAGTTATGGTATTAATGATATATTTATTACACAAATAGATAATTCTGGTAATTGGTTATGGACTAGACAAGGAGGAAATGTAAATACGAATGGTATGTGTTTAAAAAGTTTATTAAATAATTCAGTAATTATTGTATGTAATGTAAATGAAAATAGTTTTTTTGATGAAATAGTTAATAATGATGCTGGTTTAGTTGTAGCAAATATATTTTATAATGGTACATGGAATTACGTTGAACTAATAAATATAAGTAGCGATATGAATAATTATTATATAGATGATATGTGTATAAATAGTAAATATGGATATATTACTGGTTATTTTAGTGATATTATACAAAATAATAATAATACTTTAATAAGTAACGGTAGCTTTGATATTTATGTAATTAAAGTAATTGTCGATTATACTAATACATCATATATATCAAATATATTACTAGCAGAACATATAATTATAAATAATAGTTTATTTGAAGATAAACAAAATCTAATAAAAGAATTATATGATATACAGAATTTTAAAAAATATACTTTAAATTACATGTTAAAAAGAATAATAAATACTGATATAGATTATCTTCCAGATCCTACTGCTAATTTAATTAATTTATATCATGTAGATGCAGATACAGAAACTATGATTTTACAAAATCTTGCAAAAAAATACAAACAAAGTATGACTAAAATAGAACTAGAAATAGATCCTATAGAAATAGAAGAAAAAAGATTAAGAATACTGAATAATTCAATAAATTTATATCATTTAAATAAAGATTATCAAATAACTCAAAATAATATAAATAAAAGATATGATAAAAAAGAAAAAGAAATAAACATATCAATAAAAGCATCATCGTTATTAAATTTATATTATACTAATATTGATGATAATATTAATACTAATCTTAATAAATATAGATACACATATAATCAAACACCAGAAATTATTGAAAATAATACATGTATAAATTTAGTAAAATGTGATGGTAATATAACAATAATACCTAAAACATCATTATTAGGATTATATTATAATTTAAAACATAAACAACCAGAAATTATAGATACAAATGAAGATACAGTTACATCTATAAATAAAAAAGAAAATATAATATCAATAATACCAGAAAATTCTCTATTAAGTTTGCATTATAATGTTAAATCAAAAAAAATATCTGATAAAAATATTGTACACACAATAAATAAAGAAAATAGTTTTACAAATTATTATAAAGTGAAATCTACACATGAAGAAGTTATAGATGAAGAATGTATATCAGATATAAAACAAATAAGTTGTAGTTCGAGTATTGCTCATAATTCTTTGGCAAGCCTACATTATAAAGTTAAATCAAAACAAATACAACCAGAAATTATAGATAAAAAACCAACAAATTTAACTAATATAAAAAGCGATCATGTTTCTACTATTGCTCACAATTCTTTAGCAAGTCTACATTATAAAGTTAAATCAAAAGAATCATTAGAAATAAATAACAATATAGATACTAACAATATAGATACTAACAATATAGATACTAAAATAAAAAATAAAATAATTACAAATGGATCATTAATAAATTTACATCATAAACAAACTAAAAATGTACAAAATAAACATATTAAAGAAAATAAAAATAATCCAACTAATAATTTAATTAATTTATATTATACAACTTCACAAGATAATTTATTAAAAAAATCTAATAATAAAAAAAAATAATATTAATAAATTTATTCTGATTTATAAACATCTAATACTCGAGCAGATGGTTCTTTAACATTTCCCCATTTGGGTAGCCAAAAATATGGAATAACTTTTGATTGAAAGTTATGATATTTCTTTACAAATTCATTTCTATAGTGCAACGATTCTTTAGTGTATGGTGTATTATATTTATAAATTGTTTTTGCTTTTTCTAAATCTTCTTCTGTATATTTATTATTAAAATAATCTAGCACTATTTGATACCATGATCGTTTTACTGCTGATACTCCATCTGAGAAGGCTTCTTTGGGTCGCCAAAGTACTTCTTGTGGAATAATATTTTTACCATCAAATGCTTTACGAAAAAGATATTTTTCACATCCATTACGGGGAGCTCTTAATTTTGGATCGATTGATAGATATAACTTAATAAAACGATGATCTCCAAATGGCATTCGAGCTTCTAAACCACAGCCTGCAACACAACGATCAACACGTTGTCCGTCAAAGTAAATAATATCACGAGTTAATTCATGAATTCTGTCGGCAAAATCTTGTGTTGTTGGTGCATATTTAGTTTCGTTATAGCCACCACATACTTCATCAGCATAATCACCGACAATAACTACTTTACAGTTAGTGTTATCACGAATTTTTTTAGCTGAAATAAGTTGTGGTACAGATGCTCTATTAGAAGTTATATCATATGATTCAATTACTTGTGTAATCTCATTTTCTGCACAATCAATAAACTCATCTTCAGAACATAAAATATGTTGATGATCTGATCCAATATAGTCAGCAACTAGTTTGGCGTATTTTTCATCTGTTCCTCCTTCTAATCCAATACAAATCGTTTTAATCTTTTTACTACTTCCCATTTTCTTAAGAACATGAGCACCAACTGATGCACATGCACTTGAATCAAGACCACCACTAAGCATAAAAGCAACTTCACGATCTGATACCATTTGATCTTCAACTATCTTAATAAAAGTATTATAAATTTTATCACATGCTTCTTGTTCATCAAAAATAGTAATTGAGATGTCACTTAATTGTTCTGTTTTATATAATTCATGAATAATTATATCACTATTTTTATGAATAGTATAAGTACCATATGTTGATGCTAATACTTGTTTAACTTCTTTTTCAGGATAATTTGTAAAAGGAATACCGCATAGTTGAGATGTTAAACACAGAGCATTAAAATCAGACGGGAGTTCGTGATATCCTGAAGGAAAAGAATATTCACCAACATATAAAGGTCGTTTACCACAAAAGTCACGAATATAATGAATATTTAAATTATCTTGTTTCATATGAACAATTACAATAGCAAATTCACCACTGATATTATCACGTGTTGTAAGAACTTTGTATAATCCTTCGAGACCTAATTGTTTATAGATATGAATAAGTACTTCACAATCTGATTTAGATTTAAGTTTATCTTGAAGATTAAACTCATATACTAGATTTTCATAACCATAGATTTCACCATTGCACATAAGATAGATTTGTTCATCACTATTTTTATCACCATCTAGATAAAATGGTTGATCGCCACACGGACTTAGATCCATAATAGCAAGACGGTGAAAACTAAGGAATAACTCGAAATTACCAAATGTTAAATATTTATCTATAGTACGATCTGGTCCACGCTTTTTAATTTCATTAGATGCAGCTTGTAAAGCAGTATGATTATAAGAATTCTTTTGTTGGATATAAAACCAGATGCCACACATTTTATGTAATGATAATAATATATTAGTATAATATTAAATGTATTTAATTAATATTATGAGAAATCAATTTTTATTTATATCTAAGATAAATAAAAACTAATAAGCTTTAACTAAAATTAAAGCGAATCAATTTTTATTTATATCTAAGATAAATAAAAACTAATAAGCTTTAACTAAAATTAAAGCGAATCAATTTTTATTTATATCTAAGATAAATAAAAAAAGATCTAATTAGTAATAATATTAATACTACTAACAATTAGATTATCAAATTGATTAATTTCTCGTCGACCTTTAACAATACCATATTCTGCTTCTCTGCAAATATCTATTATTTTTAGTTTTTTCTTAACATCAAGTCTTTCATCATTAATAATATATTCTACATAATTTTTAATAATATTTGTTCCAGACAGATTAGTAATTAAAAGATTAAATATAATATTTCTAATATTATTAATCATTTTTAAATCACCTGTCTTAATATATTTATACAAACATCTCATTGTATAATCTTTTGATAATAGAGGATCAAGTAATTTAATATTATTTAGAATAGTAATATATATTAGTCCTACTTTACAAATTAAATCATCGTATTTATTTTTTTTATCTATTTCACTAAATTTTATTTTTTTATTTGTTATTTTTTGAATCTTATTAATAAAATCATTTGGACTCGTAAAATAAAAATCTACTTGTTTTCTAGTAATACATGGAGTTAATATATTTTTAAAAACTATAAACATCTCATGTGCTAATTTATTTATAAATCTATTTAGATTTTTATATGTAAATGCATTATCATATTCATTATTTTTAATACTATGAAAGAATACTTCAAAGTTATAATTTATTTCACAATGTTTGAATAAATTTTTAATATCAATTATTTGTTCTTTAATATTATTAAGATATATTTCATTTAATTTATACATTTGCATACGCCATAATATATTTTTAATATTGCCATTATATAATTGTAGTAAATATCCTACTCTATCAATTGTTAGATTTATATTTTCTTTTTCTGCTATATGATATGCATAATCAACTATTTCAGAATCATCTGGAGATTTAACTAGTATACATTTACATCTACTAGTAATTGGATTAATAACTTTAGATATTGAATTAGATATTAAAATAAAGCGACATTGATCACTATATTTTTCTATTGTTCTACGTAAAGAGAACTGAACTGATTCTGACATAATATCTATGTTATTAATAACAACAAGTTTAAAATGATGTTTAGATTCAACTAGATTATATCTTGCTTTCGATACATATACTTTAATAACATCATGAATCAAATACCTATCATGATTATTACCTTTTGGTTCTATAAATATGTGATGAAAACTTTGCTTAAATTCTTCTTCTGTTTCATTGTTTACTGATCCACTAACTATATATTTAACGTTTTTGATTTGTTTTACTGATTTACCAAATAACATTTCCATAAAGATTTTAACTAGTGTTTTTTTACCAGAACCATATGGACCATGGAAAAGTAAATGTGGAATTGAACTATCTGTCGACATTACTTCCAACATTTTATAAATATCCCTATGAAAGAATATATCATCTATTGAGGTTGGTATATATTTATCTATAAAGAACATTTATTATAATAACTTAGTTATAAGTATTATTACTTTGTTAACTCGATTATAGTTATATTTTCAATATTTATTATTTATTTATATTATATTATATGTTCGGGTTTCATATAAACTCAGATCCAAATATTATTTGTGATGAATTAGTAAAATATAAAGATCTAAAATGTTTACAATTATTTGTTAATATTAATGATAAATATAAAGAAGAATATTTAAAATTTAAAGAATTAGCAATAAAGCATAAAATAAATATTGTTGTCCATGCATCATATACTATAAATTTAGCACAAGGTTGGGATGAATATAGTTGGTGGATATCACAATTAATAATGGAAATAACAGTAGCAAATAATATAGGTGCAAAAGCAATCATATTACATCTTGGTAAAAAATTACAATTAGATCAAGAGATTGCTATAAATAATATGTATTCAGCTTTATTATATGTATCAAGTAAATTAGATAAATTAAATATTAGAAATATTAAAATCTTATTAGAAACTTCTTCAGGACAAGGTAGTGAGATGTGTATTAAATTAGATGATTTAGCAAAATTTATAAATAAATTATTAAATAATAAAAGTAATATTGCTGATAAATTTGGTATCTGTGTAGATACATGTCATATATTTAATGCGGGATATGATATTAATACACCTAAAAAGGTTTATAATTATTTTAAAGAATTTGATGAAAAGATAGGAATTAAAAATATAAAAGTTATACAACTTAATAATAGTAAAACAGAATTAGGAGCTAAAAGAGATAGACATGAAAATTTAGAATATGGTAAAATAAATCTTGATGGAATAAAAGAAGTTATAAAGTTATGTCATAAATTAGGTATATTATTAATATTAGAAACACCAGATGAACATATAGATAGTGATTTAAAAATAATAAAAGAAATATATGGATAGAAAAATATCTTGTAAAATACATAATCTTATAAAATACGAGAATTTTTATTAAAGATAAAATTTCAGGCATTTTATAAGATATTATAGAAGCATAGCTTCTATAATATTTTATAAAATACGTCATGTTGTTCGTATCTTCTTAGATTAATATCTTGCATATAACTTCTATCTTCATAGAAGCGAACTAGATTGGGTTTAGATGTATCATAAATTAACATAACACCATTACATTTATATGCTCTGCCTAATTTTTCTGCTTCATCTAATAATTTGCTACCTATTTGTTTATTTCTAAATGTTTCGGAAACATAAATATAAGTAACAAATAATACTTTACGTCTATCATCTAACATCATTATATTAGCTGTTAAGAAACCAACAAGTTTTTTATCTTTAGACATTATTAAAATAATGATACTATTATCATTTCTAAGATTTTCTTCTATTTTTTCTCTGGTATGCATTAATTTATCTTCATAAGATAATTCAATAAAGTTTGTATAAATAATATTAACAAAATAAGATAAATCTTTTTGTAATTTTATATCATCTTTATTCATAACGATTATATCCATTATATATTATTAATTATATATTTTTATTTCTACTTTTAATATATATTAAATATTAATAAATGGCACTCCCTATAAATAATAAAATTATAGTAATGATATTTATAGTTCTTTTACTATTATGTTTTTTTAAAGTAATTTACAGAGAAAGTTACGATGGACGTATTAGTAAAATTAAAAATCTAGAATCGTGTGCCGATATTGCATCATCTTTGTATGATGTTACTGCTATAGGATTTGATCCAAGTAATAATGATTGTTATATATCTAAAACACCATTAACAAGACCGCCTAATCAAACTCATCCATATCATAATGATTTTAAATTAACAGATGTTATATGTAATAAAACTAATTTTATTAGAAGTCCTCATGATATAAAAGACAAAAATACAATAATTGGTAATAGATTATATTTATGTTATAATAATAATACTAATTTAGATGATGCATATGATCAATATTATTTTGAAAAGAATAAACCTAAAAAACTTATAACTAATCAAGAATTAGAAAAATTACAAACACATGATGAAAATCTATTTAGAATAGATTGGCCTACAGAAAAAGCTGAAATGAGTGATATAAAAATAGAACACAATAAACATATACTCAATAATATTAGTTGGAATCCAGCTGTTAATATTAAACAAAAAGAATTAAATCCATATGATATCTATGTCACACCATTTTATACTCCTAAGAATAATATATGTATTAATAAATAAAAATATAATAATTTTATGATATAATATTATTATGAAAACAAAGAATATGATACTTATATTAATAATAGTAATAGCAATAATATGTTCATCATCTATTGCATTTGTTATTTCACAACAAAATTCATCATCTAAAACAACTACTACAAAACCAAAGGCAAAACCAGCGCCAACTTCTGGAGCACCAACTTCTGGAGCACCAACTTCTGGAGCACCAACTTCTGGAGCACCAACTTCTGGAGCAACAACACCAGCACCAGGATCAGAAACACGGTCAGA
>JACCED011774606.1_pt1 | contig 22571 bp, 19 predicted proteins | sample 7455021 | NCBI WGS metagenome assembly JACCED01 (sample SAMN15323456, study PRJNA562643) | freshwater metagenome | isolation source: river surface water | place: USA:Blue River Watershed | collected 2017-08-19
CAGGTCGAAATCGTGAACATCTTACAGCGCATGCGCGAGATTTCAGTTCAGGCCGCAAACGATACCAATGATGAAACCGATCGGTCCAACCTGCAGTTGGAATATGATGCATTGAGCGCCGAGATTGACCGCATCGCAACTGTCACAACTTGGGCTGGCAAGACCCTTATCAATGAGGAAGAAACGTTTAACTTCCAAATTGGCGCAGACGTAGGGGAAGCTGACTCAATCGAGGTCGTTACAAGTGAAATGGACTCGACCGAACTCGGCGTAGAGGGCGAAGAACTAGACAGCTTTGAGAACGCACAGACCGCTATTGAAGCGCTCGATGAAGCTATCGAAACAGTCAACGAGTCTCGTGCTGCACTGGGTGCCGTCTCGAATCGCTTGGATCATACGGTATCGAACCTGACCAATATCATGACAAATCTCGAAATTGGTCGTTCGAGCATTCAGGACGCCGACTTCGCGGCTGAAAGTTCGAACCTCGCAAAAACGCAAATTCTCCAGCAAGCGTCCACTGCGATGCTGGCACAGGCAAATGCGTCGAAGCAGGGTGTTCTCCAACTCCTTCAAGGCTGAGAATAACCGTTCTCTCTCACATTCAGCAATTAAGGGCCCCGTGGGGCCCTTTCTTATTTTTGGCACGTAGCTTGCAGAGTCCGCTCTTAGGCGGCCAGAATCCATGGCAATTCTAAATCATAGGCGACTTGACATGACGTATCATGAAGAAATCCAGTCCGAGCAGATCATCAACTTTCGAGACGATCCATACCGTCAATTTGCAATGAGAGCTAAGGGTTTTCTTGGCACATATCTGATTGCCTTGGCAGCCTATCAGAGAGGTCTGCAGGTAACATTCCTTTATGACACTGAGAAAGTGAAATCGAGTGACAAAATCTCCACTGAGGTTCAGGTGGGGCGAAACTTTGCGCTCAGCGACGGAAAGTCAGTTTATCGGTTCTCGTCTAGCTCAGGTCCGTTCACATCCAATTTTGCAAAGAATGTTACCCAACGAAAAGACACTCAGAAAATACTTTACCAGAAGGTTGGAATTCCGGTTCCAGTAGGGTTTCTCTCCAGTAAAACGGATCTCGATCGGCATTTGTCGGAGATCGAGGAGCAATCTGGGGCTTCAAAGTTCGTGATCAAGCCCTATAACGGCTCGCTCGCGAGAGATACCTATGTAAATCTCACGAGGGATGAAGCGTCGTCAATTGGTAGAGATTTTCCATATGAAGAGCTTATGCTTGAGGAGTTCGTGAGTGGACCCGAGTATCGGTTTACCGTTGTGAATGGAAAATGCGTCGGAGTGTTTGAGCGTCGAGCTCCACATGTCGTGGGTGACGGAGTTCAAACTGTTGAACAGTTAGTAGAGGAGAAAAACAGCGAACGTATGCGAAACCCATTCCTCGTGGGTAAGTACATTTCAATCCTTCACATGAACGCAGAGGACAAAAACGCCGTTGTAGAGCTTGGACAGCAGTTTCAACTCTCAGACCTCCAGAGAGTTGGTGCGGGTGGAGACCCTTGGGACGTTACAGATGTAATGCCACAGGTCTACAAGGACATCGCAGTAAAGGCCACTTCCGTGATCCAGTCGGGAAGTGCAGGGGTAGATATAATCATCGGTGATCTGGCTGATCCGGCTAGCGCTCGTGTTCTAGAGGCGAATGTCCGCCACCATATCGAAGGCCATTCGTTCTGTGTTAACAAAGAGGTTTGGGATAACAGGGTTGCTGAGGCGATCGTTGAAATGTACTTTCCCGAGGCTCGTTTTCGTCAAACCGCGCATTTGGCAATCTTTGATCACCGCAATGTTTGCCGCGCATTGCAAACGCAGTCGTTTGCGGCGTTGCATTTGCCGCGGATCGAAGAAGACTGGCTGGCATGGAATTTCTTCTTCGGCAAAACTGACGTACATAAACAAATCAGGAAATACATCGTACCTATTCTCGGTTCCTATGGCTTGAACTGTAATGAGGTTCAAATTAACCGTGATCGATCATGCTTGAACATCGTAGGCCCAGCAGTTTCATATGAGGGGTTCTTGAAGGAGACTAATCTCGTCGAGGCGCTAAGACTGGCCGATGAGATCGGCAGTATCGGCGCACTATAGGTCTTGTCTGTGTCGAAGATTTGGGAATGAATGCACAGAGTTAAAGCATTCTATACCCGCCGCACAGCTAAGCCTGATCGTCAGAAAACCAAAAAGGCCGCCCGAGAGGCGGCCTTTTTGTTGACAGTCGTTAGGCCAAGGAGCCTGTCTGCAGATCGAAGGGCAGGGCCGTGGATCGCGGCCAAAGCGGTAAGTTTTGCCCTGCCTACTTCAGCCAGCGGCCCAAAGACACGCTGTATTCCAGGGGTGAGTTTTGGTCGGCAAAGAGCGCCAGAGGCAGGGTCACATGCGCTTCGGGGCGATCGGCCGTGTCGAAGAACTGAATCTCGACCGCGTAATCCGCCAATGCGGCGTTGGTGAAGCCTGCCATGCCGTCACAATTGTCTTGGGCCATCTCGCACTCCTTTTGGCGGTTGGGATTGGGATGCAAGAGCAATGCCAATTTAGGTGAGAGCCAAATCGGTAATGACAATGTCCTCCACGACAGCACCAAGTTCCAGCTTGATGAGTTCTTCATTGACCACGATTAGAAGTCGGCCCAACAGTTCCTTACGGTTTTCGCTGCTGCTGAGCATCTCATCTGTCAGCCCGATCAATTCAGTCACAATCACAGGCCGAATTTGCGGCTCCAGCTCCTGCAACTTGGCAATGATGCCATCAGACTCCATGCGCGATTGATGAATAGAAAATGCCACCTGCATTTTGTAAAGCCTTTCAGAATCAGAGAAATTTCCGGTGAATGGCATGACCATTTCAAAATATCGGTATGTGGGCAGCAGGAGGGCCGGATCAATGGGTTGGCCGTTGGCATCCAGTTTGACTTCTGCTTCTTCCGTTTCTTCGGGCACAGGGGCGTCCGCAGGATCAGGAATTTTCCCGGTTTCAATCAGGTGCCCCACCAATCGATCACGTTCGGCGGGATAAAGAAGGTGGCCTGCTGAAAAGCCGCCGATAACCAAGATGGCCGGTATCAGGTAGAGGGCTGCGAAGGTAAGCGCCTTTTTGATCATGACATGCGTCCTTTGGTTCGGCCAATTCGGGGTGTAAGCGACAGGAACCGTGCAAAGTCACATGATGGCCCGGCTTTTGCAAAATAAGAGCATGAGACATGCCAAGTACATCATCCTGGTGATTTTTTGTGGCCTTGGCCCGTTTTGGTCCACGCCGCTGCGCGCAATGGGAACCCCTGACTGCGAGGCAATGGCCGCGCAATTGGGCGCTCAGGCGGGTTTGCCCGAGGGCCTGCTGCCTGCCATTGCGCGGATTGAGTCTGGCTTGGCCCTAGAAGGCGGGACAAGAGCTTGGCCTTGGACGCTGAATACAGCGGGGCAGGGGCATTATTTTAAGACCAGTGCTGATGCGATGACTTATTTGCAGGCGGTGTTGGAAAATGGGCAACGCAATGTCGATATTGGCTGCATGCAGATCAACTATCGCTGGCATGGCGAGAACTTCCCGTCGCTCGCGGCGATGATGGATCCGGTTCAAAACATCACCTATGCCATCGAGTTTTTGAAATCATTGTACGCGGAATCTGGCAGTTGGAGTGCCGCTGTTCAACGCTATCATTCAAATGATCCGAACCGAGGAAACGCCTATCACACACGTTTTCTGGCAGCCTTGGACCGGGTTCAAAATGGCGAGGCCGGCCAAACCCAGTTCGCGGCGGATGTGGCCAGCTCTGCGGTGATGTCGTCGGATGTTGAGGGCTTGTATGCAACCTATTTGGGGGGGACGGACGGCCCGCTTGTGCCCGGCATCAATTCGCTTGGCAGCGCTGGCAAGGAAGACTCCTATGAACGCTTGCTCGCGGTCCTTGCCGCTGCGGATGCAGAGGCGTTGCCGCCGGTGACAGCGCCTGTTGTCTTGGTCAAGCGGACTGAGCGTGGCGAGATTGGCCGCCGTTGGGAAGATGTAGAAGGCTTTCGCAGCTTCTTTCAAGCTCAGCCTGCTGGCTGAAACCGCGCGCTTAGCGCAGGAAGTCAAACAGAGACTGCTGGCTGATCTTGGCAAAGGCCTGTTGAGTGGCGTCCCGGTTCAGCAACAAAGTCTGCAGTTTTGTGATCAATTCAGCCATGTCCGCATCGGCGATTTCCGACTTGGTCTTTTGAACGAACAGCGACTGCTCTTCCAAGTTTGACTTTTGCACCTGCGCGGCGTTTGCGTAGGCGCCAACCTTGGCGCGCTGGATCGAAACGTGATCGCTCGCGGTCGACAGAAGACCGATCGAGGTTGAAATGGATTGATCGACATCCGCCAGCGTTTGCGCAGGTCCTGCGTCACTGCCGCTGGCGTCCAAAGGGGTCAAGGTCAACGCACCGCGCAGCGGAGCCTCGGCGGTTTTCTGACCCGTAACCTCATAATCTTTGATAGAAATGCTGCCCATGGCCACATCGGTCAAGACCAGGCTGCCATCCGCCGCGTTCACGGTGGCGGTGATCCCTGTCGCTGCAGTTTGTGCGTTGATGGCGGTCATCAGGGCAGCAGGGGACCCATCGATGATCTGAGCTGAAATCCGGGCGCTGCCAAGAGTACCAGACAGCGTGAAGGCTTGCGGCATCGGGGTGCGCCCTGCCTGGGCGGACAGTCTTACCCCGCCCGGGGCCTCGAATGCGGCGGATGTTTCCAGACTGCCAGCGCTCTCCAGCGCTTGGGACAGGCCGCGCAAAACCTCAAAAACAGAAATCGGTCCTTCGTCGCTCTCGATCCGCATGAAGGCGGTCAACCCATCGACCCCTGTCGAAAGCTGGGTGCTGTCTGAGACTTCAACTTTGTGCTGGCCCAGATCGCCTTGATAGGTCACGCGCCCGTCCAAGCCTTCGCTGAAGGCCGGACCTTGTGTGTAAAATCCACCGAACAAAGGTTGGCCTGCCGCATCCTTGGTATTGGCCAACGAGAGAAGGTTCTCAGAAATCTGATCAACTTCGATACGCATCGCCATGCGGTCGGTTGACGAGTAGGTATCGTTGGCACCTTGGATCGCCAGTTCGTTGGCGCGCGTAATGAGGGTCTGGACTTGTGCCAGCACATTATCCGCAAGGTTCAGCCGGCTTTCGGCGCTGTTCACATTCAGCTTATAGCGCTGGATCCGCGCGTCGATTTCCTCAGCGGCTGAGAGCCGGGCAGTTTCCACCGGCGCGACTGAAGGAGAGATTTCCTTTTTGCCCGTCGCGATCTGCTTTTGATAGCCGACAGCCATTTCATTCATCTGACCCAAAAGCCGCACCGTTTGCTGATTGAAGTGTTTGGTGCTGATTGCCATGTGAGGCCCCCATGAATTACGAAATTGCGTCGAGCAGCGATTGCAGCAACTCGGTTGATGTGCGCAGAACGCGTGCCAAAGCTTGGTAGGCTTGTTGCTGTTCCAGTAGTTTTGCCGCTTCAGTATCCAAGTTCACACCCGAAAACTCTGCGTCCTGCTGCACAGCTGCATCCTGGCGTGCTTGCGCTTCGCTGGCGCTTGTCTTCGTTGCGCGGGTCTTAGCGCCCACCTCTGTCACAATGGCGCCAAAGCGCTCACGAAAGCCGCCTTCGCCTGTCTGGGCGTTTCTGGTTTGAAGCCCCATCAGCGCGGTGATGTTGGTCGCGTCACCGCTGCCCTTAAGGTTTGCAGTAACGTTGAACTGGTCGCCCGTGATGAGTGCGCCGTTCAGTCGGAACGTGTGACCCGCAACGGAAAAAGTGCCGTCTTCGCCCAGGTAGCGTGTGGCCATGGCGCTGCCGGTCGATTGATCGAAAATCTCAACACGACCACTTGTGGCGTCCATCACCCGAAAGGATAGGTTGGGTGCAGCTTGCTCTTGTTGAGTGTTTGCCGGGCTTAACGCGCTGGCGATCATGCGGGCGCCAGTGCCGGTGACAAGGACAATCAAGTCTTCATTCGGCACACCGGACAAGCGCAAACGACTGCCGTTCTGAGCGCTGCTTGCGCCTGACAAGGCGATCGGGTTGCCGTCAACAGCGTCAAATCGCAAGCCATTACCCGTCAAGGTGACCTGAGCGCCTGCGGTGACCAAACCTAAGTTTCCCGCACCTGCACTTGCCAAAAACCCTAAGGTTGTCTGGTCATTGCCCGCCGCCACAAGCTGGACCCGCGCTTCGCTGGTCCCCTCGGCCAAGGCGTTAAAGGTTACCCCAGTTGGCAGTCCAGTCGCCGTAAAACTGTCGACAGTTTTATCATAAAGGACCGTCACATTCGTGACGGTTCCCCCATAGGCGAGTTGCAGTGTGAAACTGGTATCGGTCAAGGGTTTGCTAAACACCTGCCCGGTGATCTGACGCGAGGCTGCTGAGGTGAGGCCAAAGGCCGTTGCCAGACTTGTCGGTGTGTCGGCAGACAGCGCGAGCGCCTGACCCGAAAGGCTGCCACCTGTCGCGGAAATCTGCAGTCGATTTGTGCTGTCGAAATAGGCTGTGATACGATTGGCCTCTGGTCCGAGGACACGTACCTCGTTGTCCACCATTTCAAGCTGATAGGTTTCGCGTCCAAGTGTGACCCCGATGACGCTGCCATTGGCAGGTAAGCCTGACAGTGCCACGCCAGTCATTGTAGGAACGCTGCCCAAGCCGCGCAGAGCATTTGCCATGGCTTGGGCCACGGTGGCAGACTTCAAATCTGGCAGCGTGCTGGCCTTCACGCTGACCGACAGGCCCCCAAGGTTCAGTGAGAGCGTGGTCGCCCCAACCGCAGCCGAAAGGCCATCCGCACTGGACTCATTGCCATCAAGGCCTTCGGTCAGGTTGAAACCTACCTCTTGCCAACCGCCAGCAGGGTCACGCGTGCGGCTCATCAGGCCCTGCGTGAAGGCATCTGTTTGGCTTTGCACCGCGGCTGCGCCATTGAAGCTTACCGAAAAGTCCGATGCCGAGGTAAGTGTGACGGTACCGCCGACTCGAACGGCCGAGTTACCACTAACCCCGCCAAGGGTCAGCGCAGTGGCATATAGCTCACCATCTTCATCGACCGCACCAATGGTGAACTCGCCACCGCTTGCTGTGACCTCTGCCAAAGCAAGATCATCACCAAGGTCGCTGGAAAGAACCAACCGCGTGCCATCTGCACCGAGAAGGGCGGAGAAGCCAGTAAAGGCGCGTTGTGCATTGATCGCGGTCGCTAGTTCGCTGAGCGAGCCGTTTGATACACCTGAATTGATGGTAATCGGGGTCGTATTGGCGCCGGTGATCTGGAATGAGATCGTGCCATCCTTGATGTCGCTCAGGGCAACCCGTGTGCTTGCACGAGCTGCAAGGCCGGTGTCGGCAGATTGCCCTTGCACGAGGGACGCAATGTAGCCTGCCATGGCCCCTTGCGGCAGAGCGATGGTGCTTACTTCTCCTTCAAGCGTCAGCGTCAAGCTGCCCGCTTCGCTGGATCGAAGCGGTAAACTGCTGCCAGCTTGCTGGAACGGCGCAAAGCCCGCGCCTGAAATCGTCAACGTCGCGCCGCCCGTAGGGCTGACGCGGTCCACCGTCATGCCACGGTAAGAGGTGTTCAAGTAATCTGCGCGATATTCCGCGTCGGGCAAGAAACCATTGGCCGCAGTCAAGTAGCGGATGACATCGGCCTGACTGAGCGCGGTTCCGGCAATCTGCACGCCTTCGCGCGTAAAGATCTGAATGTCACTGGCCGCGGAAATGCGCGGGGTTACGAGGCCACTGGCATCGCCAAGGCTCCCTGCGGAGACACTGGCGGTCTCTGCGGCAAGGGTCAAATTCGTACCTGAGCCGGCAGCGTGCAGACCGAGATCCGCCAAGCTTAACCCATTTGCCTTCAAGGCCCCGGTGTTCAAAGCCTGAGCAATGCGTTCGATTGTTTTGGCATCGCCTGCCAATGCGGAATTGTCGTCAGGCCAAGCGAAAGTATGGGTGCCTGCAAAGGCACCGTCAGCTAAGGTCAACGTCAAGCTCGCCGCAGCAGTTGTTTGAGCACTGCTAAGCGTAAAGCTGATTTGTTCTTGCCGGGTCAGTGAGGCGAGATCAGCCCGAAGCGTACCAGCCGGAATGATCCCCACCACGCCGTTTTCGCGCAGCCTTGCCCCTGCAAGAGAGGACAGGTCATTACCCGTCACGTCCGAAAGCAGCGGAAGATCAGCCGGGGTGATCGGATTGCTGCCGACCACGCCAAGCGACGCACTGCCCAGATTGGACGCGTTTGCGCTCGCCATTATCATCGAGGCCGCCGCCAGTTCTTCGGGACGTGTCAGCAAGAAGCGCAGGTTTGCAGCCTTGCCGATCGATGGCGCCAAGGTGAAGCTGTCTCCATTCGCCGGCTGCCCGGAGATATTCACGCTCACCCCGTCTAAGGTGATCTTGGACTTCGGCGTCTGAAAGACGCTGCCATCGGGCTTTGTGCCTACCCAACCAGATTTGGCGGCATCATAGGTGAAGGTCATAGGCTGGGCGTCGGCGGGTGTGATCTGTGCGGCAGTAATACTGGTGGAAAAATCCCCCAGATTCGTTGGCGCGCGCGCAATCGCCCAGCTGTCAGCGCTGAACATCAGCCCGCCGGGCTTGCCATCCAGCGATAAGCCCTGTGCATGCACAGCGTTGAAATCCTGAGCCAGTTGCTTGGCAAGGGCGTCCAGCTTGTCCAAGGTCAGTGAAACCGTGTCATAAGCGGCAATCAGCCCCGCAAGCCGGCCAGATGTGACCTCTTGTGTTTCGGCTATGTTTCCATTTTGCCCTGCCAACACAATCAATCGACCATCTGTACGTTGCAGCGCCACGGAACCTGCTTCTGTGGCTGTTCCGAGGATCGGCCCATTGCCAGATGCGCCCAGCCGCACGCGTGCAGCGCCGTTCGACAGGGTGTCAACCGTCAAGCCAACATATTGCGACAGATCTGCCAGTGCCTGGTCGCGCGAATCCAGAATGGAATTGGCACCTGAACCGGCTGCACTGGCGACCACCTGTCGCTGTGTATTTCGAAGCCCTGTCAGCAAGGAGTTCATCTCGCCCACAGTGATTTCGGCTTGGGCGAAGATTTGATCTTTGAGGTCAGACAGTGCTGAGGAGGTTCGGGAAAATGCGCCTGCCAAAGCAGTGCCTTGGCTGATTGCGACCACGCGACCTGACAGGTCTGCGGGGGATTGAGTGATTGAGTTCAGGCCGTCAAAGAACTCTTTTAGGAAAAAGTTAATGTCATAGTCATCCGGCAAGATCGTCGATTCAAGTGCCTCAAGGCTGACCCGGCTTGCGTCTGCCTCTGCAAAGTCAGACGTTGCGCTGCGGCTTCTGGCCGCGAGAAAGACGTCAAACGCGCGGCCGATATCGCTGACTTGAACGCCTAAGCCGGTCTGATCGGAAATCGTCGTAATGTCATTCTGGCCCGCAGAGACTTCGCGCATATTGACTTCGCGCCGCCGGTAACCCTCGGTGTCAATATTGGCGATGTTTTGCCCGGTGACCGAGAGCGCCTTGCGATAGGCTTGGATCCCACTGGAAGCAATGTCGAGCAGGCTGGCCACGCGATCACTCCTTCACTTTCGGCAAAGCCCCAGAAAACTGCGCGTAAAGCGCGCTGGCAATGCCAAGATCGGCCTGACCGGCAACGGACTCTGCGTATTCGGCATCCAACATCGATTGGAAGGAGTCGTCTTTTTTGCTGTCAAATAGGCCGTCGGCCAATTGGGTCTGATGGCCTTGCGCCAAGATCATCCGAACGAACATCGATTCAAACGCTTCGGCGGCCTGACGCAACTCCTCTGGGCCAGCGTTCTTGGCCGAGATCGCAGGTCGACCAAAGGCACTGTCGGTGCCAAGAGAAGCCTGGGGAAGGGGGGGCATCTTGTCCATTGGGCTCAGATCACGATGAGTTCAGCGTGCAAGGCACCTGCTTCGTGCAGAGCGTCCAAGATTGCCACAAGATCAGACGCCGAGGCACCAACCGCGTTGATCGCATCCACCAAAGAGGACAGAGAAACGCCCGCATCAAACACAAAGGCACGCGCTGTCTCTTCGTCGACGGCAATCTCGCTGTCTGGTGTCACCGTGGGGGCAGCCGGGGTGATGACGGTTTGATTGTCGTTCATCGCCACGTTGGAATTGGGTGTCACGCTTGGGTCTTCGTTGACCTTCACGGTCAAAGACCCATGCGTGACCGCTGCGGGCGTCACACGCACATTGCCGCCAATGACAATGGTTCCGGTGCGCGAGTTTACGATCACAGTCGCGGGAGGTTCAGCTTCTTTGACGTCGATGTTCTCAAGCAAGGACACAAACGAAACACGCTGTGCCGCATCTTGCGGTGCGCGCACCCTGACCGAGCTTGAGTCCAACGGCACTGCGACGCCTGCGCCAAAGAGCTCGTTGATGGCCTCTGCCATGTTGTGCGACGCGGTGAAATCGCCGCGGTTCAGGTTCAGGATCAAATGGTCTGCTTCCAAAAAGCCCGTCTCGACCATCTTTTCAACCGTCGCCCCGCCCAAGACCCGGCCCGTCGTCGGAATGTTCACCACCAAGGACGACTGATCTGCGCCCTCGACGCCTAGACCTCCAACCACCAGATTGCCCTGCGCAATCGCATAGGTTTCGCCATCTGCGCCAAGGAGCGGCGTCATCAGCAAAGTGCCGCCCCGCAGCGACTTTGCCCCGCCGACCGTGGACACCGTGACATCCATTTTTTGGCCAGGCTTGATGAACGGCGGCAGTTCCGATGTCACCATCACGGCAGCTGCGTTCTTCGCATTCAAACCTGCCGTGTCTGTCACAATCCCAAACCGCGACACCATCGCTTGCATGGACTGCAAGGTGAGCCCGTTGCCACCATCACCGGTTCCCGCCAAGCCCACGACAATCCCGTAACCAACCAATTGGTTTCCGCGCACACCGGCGATCGACGCCACGTCCTTTATCCGCTCTGCCACAGCAGCGCTTGGAACCAGCAGAACCAAGGTAGCGAAAGCAAGACGCAGAAAACGTTTCATGATTGCGTCCTTTAGAACGGATTGACGGCAGTTAAGGTTCGGCCCAGCCAACCTTGTTTGCCGGTGTCCGCCAATTCGCCCGCGCCGATATACTTGATGTCGGCGTTCGCAATACGGTCTGATTGAACGACGTTGTCGGACGAAATATCCTCCGGTCGCACGATACCTTGGACGCGAATGTACTCATCGCCGTTGTTCAAAGTGAGGCGCTTTTGGCCAAGGATTTCAAGGTTCCCGCCCGGCAAAACACGTATCACGTGGACAGAAACTTGGCCCGTCAAGGAGTTGGACTGCGCCGCCGACCCAGATCCCGTGAAATTCTGACCGCCGCCTGTCGCAAGATCACCGCTTGCGGATGTGGCCAACAATGGCAGCGTTAAGTTTGTGCTGCTGGTCTTGGTGGACGCCGCATTTTGTGACTTCGTTGCCGAGAAGCTTTCGGTGAACGCAATGGTCAAGATGTCGCCGACACGCGCGGCGCGTCTGTCCGTGGCAAAGAGGCCAACCTGCGCACTTGAGTAAATCGCGCCACTCGGCATTGCCGAGGGATCAATCTCCTCTGGCATGTTATAGATCGGCTCATAATCCTCGCTTGCCCGCTCTTCAATGACCTCAGAGCATGCGGTGAGGGTCACTAAGATCAGCCCAAGCTTGAAACTAGATTTCATCATGACGTTATCTCCGATCAAAGATTGTTCGAGATGTAACGCATCATCTCATCAACAGCCGTGATCGACTTCGAGCTTACTTCATATGCACGTTGGGTTTCGATCATGTCGACAAGCTGCTGAACGACATTGACATTCGACCCCTCAAGGAACCCCTGCGTGATCTTTCCAAAACCCCCTTCAAACGGGTTGCCTTCAATTGGGCCACCCGAAGCAGGCGTTTCCACCACGAAGCTCTCGCCAATGGGCTGAAGGCCGCGCGGGTTGATGAAATCCACGAGAGTCAGCTGGCCCACTTCTTGGGGGTCGGCCTGCCCGCCGACCAATACAGACACGACGCCGTTTGCGCCCACGTTGATTTCTGTGGCACCCTCGGGAATCTGAATTTCGGGTTGAACAACATACCCTGACGCCGTGGTCAAAGTGCCTTCAGCATCCCGGGAGAATGCACCATTCCGCGTGTAGCCCATGCGCCCATCGGGCAATAGGACTTGGAAAAAGCCCTGCCCATCAACGGCCAAATCCATTGAATTCTCAGTGCTGACCAAATTGCCCTGAGTGTAAAGCTTGTCTGTCGAAACCAACCGCACCCCGGTGCCAATGGTTGCGGACGAGGTCAGCATTGTCCCGTCAGAAGTCTGCGCACCACCTGATCGCATGACCTGATAAAGCAGGCTTTCAAAGTTGGCGCGATCGCGCTTAAAGCCGTTTGTATTTACGTTTGCCAAATTGTTGGCAATGACCTGCATCTTGATCTGCTGAGCGTTGAGACCCGTGGTCGCAACATGCATAGCGCTTGAAGACATGGCTCAAGTCCTTTTGAAACTGCTATGCCTTCTGTTGCAAACACCGTGCCATAGTCTCAGAAATTTGTTATTCGTTGGGCAGCCGCAAAAGTTGGGCGCCGCCTTCATCCAAATCTTTTGCAGCCGAAATGAGCTTCATATTGATTTCAAACTGCCGTTGCATCTCCATCGAGAAAACAAGTTCTTCAACGGGATTGACGTTCGACGCTTCAAGCGCATTCTGCATGATCTTGCCAGATTGATCTGGTGTGATCGCTGTTCCGTCTGAATAGCGAATGTGCCCGTCAAGATCTTTAGCCATCTTGGCGACTGAAGCAGTGGTCGAAATGAACCCTAGAGAGACGAACTGTCCAACCTCTGCTTGAAGGGGGTTCACCAAGACCTCGCCGATCTGGGTGATCTGAATCTCTCGAAATGCCGGAAGCTCAATTGGTTGCATTGCGCTCGACATCATGACATTGCCAGCGCCGTCAATCAACTGACCCTCAGAGTTGGTTTTGAGATCTCCGCGACGGGAAAGCGCCAAGTTTCCCGCGCCAGGATCTACAATGAAGTATGAGTCATTGACCAATGCGATGTCCGTCGCGAGATCGGATGGCGCGATCGCGCCTTGTTCCTCGGAGAACTGATTGGCTCCCATTTCCAAGGCGAATGCACGCGGGCTAAGCTGGCCGTCTTCCAGCATAAAACCGCTACCACCCTCGTTTTGCATTTCACGACGGTATCCCGGAACCGCCATATTGGCTAAGTTCTGGGATGTCGTGAACCGAATGTCGTAGAGGTTTCGTATTGAGTTCAGTGCAGTATGGATCATGCGGTCCATTTCAACGACCCCTCTCTAGTGACATTACATTCGGATGTTGATGATGGTCTGCGTCAAGGTCGTCGTCGTTTCGATCGCCTTCGCTGCGGCTTGGAAGTTGCGCTGCGCAGTAATCAGATTCACCAATTCTTCCGTGATATCCACGTTCGAACGCTCCAGCGAACCCGACTGAATACTCCCGAAGCCCTCAGAACCCGCTTCGCCCACCTGTGGTGAACCTGATACTGCGGTCTCTACATAAGTGGCATTTCCAACCTGTTTCAGGCCGTTCTGGTTGTTGAAGGTGGCGATAACCATCTTGCCAAGCGGATTATTCTGCCCATTCGTGTAGTTGGCTCTGATTGTGCCAGAGCTGTCAATTTCTAGGCCATCGAGACGACCAGACGTAAAGCCGTCCTGCTCTACTGAGAGAACAGAGAATGGTTGTGCGAACTGGGTGGATGCAGAAAAATCTACAGCTAGAGAGATAGAGAAGCCGTCCCCCTGCTGCTCGAAGCTGACCTTATTCTTTGGGCTGACAAGTTTACCAGTTTTGTCGAAGGTCAACTCGCCCTCATCAATGTAGAGGGGAAAGTAGCCGGAGACCATATTCTCAGGAGGAGTGGTGACAACATTACCGTCAGGGTCGACATAAAGCGCCACGCCATCCGCGTTCGTGGCTTGAACAAGATTGTAGATCTTGGGGACCGAGCCAACACCCAAAGGCACATCTTCTAGCCCAAGCCGCACTGTGCCTTTCACTTTGATCGTTGAAGCGTCGCCAGTCGTCCCGGTTGTGAAGGTAAAGCTATTGGTTGCCGCTGAATAGCGTACTGTGACGCCTCCCACACCCTCCCCCGTCACCGGATCCGAGATCTGGTTGATTCTTTCTTCAAGTGCGGACGCGAGTGTCGTGCCAACATAGTTCCCGGCCGGAACCTCAATGACACCCGAAATCCCGTTGACCGAGATGTTAAAGATGTTCTCGCCGCCGCTTGAAGTCAGTCGGAAAACATTTGTCAGATCGCCTTGTGCCGCCCTGCCAGTCGCCACTGCTGCCTGGGCAGCCAAGCCTCTTCCCGCGCTGAACAGATAGTCCGACTTGGTTGCACCAAACCCAAGAACAGAGTTCTCACCGCTCCCGATAATCCTGTTATCGAGATTGATGACTTCGCTCGCATCAACTGTGCCATCACTGTTCAGCGTTCGACGCCCAATTTGAATATTTGATGCCTTTTGGGAGGTGGAGACACCAATTGCGCCATTCTCGGAAATGTTTTCGCCCGTCGTCCCAGAACTGATGATAAAGGACTTGGTATCGGACTTGTAAGCGACATTGATACCATAGCGTTTGTCGTTCAACTGAACCTCTTCGCCATCGGCAACAAAGCTCTCTGCCAATAAGACCTCGCCACCACGAATAAGAACCTGGGAAGCATTGTTGCTGTCCGGGATCCCGAGATTGTTGGTGTCTTGGGCGTCCTCGGATCCGTAAACTGTGAACGAGTTAAAGTTCGATCCCGTACCTGTTCCCAATACCGTCCGGTCAACGGTAAACTGTAGCCTCTGGTTGACCTCGTCATAAGAAACCTTGATCGCAGGATTGGTTTCATCCACCCAGTTCAGGATATTGATAGAATTGATGTTTTCAATCGAGCCCGTGGCGTCTGCTGCGTCATAGCGAAGTTTACTCAGTCCAAGGCTATCCACTGCGGCGAGCTGCTCGGTCGTCAGCTTCGCCTCGTCAATCACGAAGGCATTCATATAGGATGTGTCAGACGTTGATCGTAGCGCGTCGGCGCCAATCTCCCGTAGGACGATTTTAGAACTGTTGAAGGTGGTGACAACCCCTTCAGTGCCGCTCTCAGCGCCTTCAAAGAAGGCCTGAACGTCCGAAGCCGGGTTGAACAGAAGAGTGATGTCAGCGTCGCTTGCGCCAAACGCGAAACTGGTGTCCGACAAAGATAGTCCAGATGCATCAATCTGAATCTTTGTGTATTGTGTGTCCGAGCCGCCGACAGCAGCCGATTTCATGGTCACGGTCACGCCCGCCGAGTCGATGAGGCGCAGTGCTCGCCCATTCAGCAATGATCCAAACTGCCCAGTTGTCGGACCCTGAAGCTGGACTGTTGCCGACCTCGGGTCATACTCAGACGACAGGACATACATCGTAATCGTATTCTGGGTCGGGTCATATGTGAGTGTATTCATAGCAGCTAACTCGCCACTACTATCTTCATCCCAACCTGCCTTAAGTTGAATACTGCCGTCGAAGACAGAAAGCGCAGGCTTATTGCCAAAGTTTGAGAATGCCAGGTACTTTGTTTCCGACGGAACGGTCTCGTCATCAACTTCGACGATACCGTTCGTTCCTGTATTGTGGTCAATTTCGATGATCACAGGCGCAGATGGAGGCTCGTCAATTGTCTCGCCCAAGACCCGGGTGAACAGTCGACCATCGACCCCCAGTGTCGCCGCGCCGTTGTTGCCCGTTGGGTCGATATACTCATTCAAGGTCGCATTGATGCGGTTCTGGACGTGCACCAAGAATTCATCTTTGGTGAAATCAGGAGATGCGCCATCAATCGCGATGCCAGCAAGCTGCGAGACGGACGTTTCCTTCAGTAAGTCAACCGTGATCTTGTGCTCACCTAGAGAGACAGAGCTGCCATCAGTGCCCAGCTTAAACAGATCAATTGTGAGTTCATCATCGACATTCTGAACAATCTGAAACTTCTTGTCATCGCCGTAGGCTTCATTGATAGCCCTTTCAACTTCTGCTGCGAGTTGGGTGGCGTTGTACTTCCCGGGCCTCAAATCGATTGAAACAGGAGCGTCACTGTCGTCCACGTTCACGAGCAAGAAGTCTTTGCCCCAGAAGATTCCGGCATTCGAATTGCCGCCTTCTTCTGTTGCAGGAAACATGAGCGGATCTGTTACGATCTCAATGAGCTTGTCGCCTTCTTCGCCAAAGTCAAAACCGGCTTGTTCACCTTGAATGGACGCGGGCTGTGAGTTCACCTTTGTGCGAAGATCGTCGAGCTTATAAAGCGGTGATCCCTTTCCTTCCAAGAAGTAGTTGTCGTCTGGAACCTGGGTGGCTTGGTTTCCGAAACGGTCCACAAATATCTGCTTTCCGTTGTCGTTCACAGCGGCGACGAGATTCGGATCGATTACAGTGTCACCGATTACGAGCCGGGTGTCGTACTTGTTGGTCGGGTCGGAAGCAGAGGCGTTCTGCGTCTTAATGAAATAGATTGTAGCAATGGTTGGATTTCCAAGATCGTCAAAGATGGTGATCGAGGTAGAGTTTGTGTAGCTTTCGGCGTCACTCGGATCGAATACGTAACCATTTGCGAACTTTGGCAGGTTGGTGACAACAGGCGCGTCGGCCGGCACGTTGACCCCGAGTTGAATATTCGATGTGGCGTTTGGATCACCAGATGTTACCGGGAGTTTCAGTGGCACGGCACTATCCAAATCCTTGGCTGTAACCGATCCGTCCGTGTTTACAGGATACGTCAGCAAATACTGGCCCGAACTATCAACGACATATCGGTCGTTATCGACATTGAACGAACCATTGCGCGTATAAACAGTCTGCGACGACGTCAGTGAGGGTTTCAACGCAAAGAAGCCCTGACCAGAAATCGCGAGGTCGAGAGCATTCAGGGATGAGGCGATGTTACCTTGAGTGAATTGCTGCTTGATACCCTTTAGGATGGCACCCGAGCCGATTGACGAAGATGAGTTCTGCAATGGCGACGTCGCGAAGATGTCGCCAAATTCGGCACGGCTTCTTTTAAAACCGGTCGTCCCGACGTTGGCGATGTTGTTGGACGTAGCCGAGATATCTGATTGCGCGCCGTTAAGTCCGGTCAGTGCTGTGTAGAATGACATGAGTTTTGCCTTTCGGTGCGAGGATCAGCGGAACTTGGTGATGTTGCTTGTGGCGATCTCGCCGTAATCTTGAACGTCGAGCATGATGTCATTGGTTCTGTCTGCAACAGCTGAGGTCGCCAGAACCTTTGCAAAAACAGACGGTTGCAAGACTTGCTGTCCACCGCCTGTATTGGCCGTCACTTCCAGTTGAATGGGGTTGCCTTTAGCAAGTACTTCGGGCGGAATTGTCGCCCAACTGAACCCAACAAGGCCGGATGGCTGGCTCCCAAGATCGACTTCGTGCAGCAATTCGCCAGTCACTTTGTCTGAGAAAGATATGCGTGTTGTGCTCGAAGCAGCGGGTAGATCGATCACACCATGGATCTCACCTTTGTCATCCGGACGTGCCGTTGTGCCGGGCACCAGTACTGAATGACCAAGAAGATTTGACGCTGTCGCAACCCGCATCTTCTTCATTTCATCTGCGAGCGCGGTAATTCCGGTAGATATCTCGCGGATCCCGGTCACGCTTGAGAACTGCGCCATTTGAGCGATAAAATCGCCGTTCTCCATCGGCGCAAATGGGTCTTGGTTCTGGAGCTGTGTGGTCATCAACTTCAGAAACTCGTCCTGACCGAGGTTTCCGTTTCCAAGTTTCGCGTTTGGCTTGCTGCCCGATGTCGTGGAAATGCCCAGTTTGTCGAACAGTGCCTGTTGCGCTGCGTTGTTGGAGTCAATTGTCGCCATAGTAGTGGATCCTTTTCGGATTAGCGGCCCATGCTGATCGTGCGCATCATCAGCGTACGTAGCGTCGACAGGACTTCGAGATTGTTTTGATAATGGCGGGATGCTTCGAGCATCTCGACCATCTCTTCATCGGTATCTACCGCGGCGCGATAGATGTAACCTTGTTCATCGGCTTTTGGATGGTCAGGCGCGTATGTTTTGCCGGGCTCGCGATCGAGCGCGACAATGCCTTCAATTCCAACGGTCGCAAGGCCTGACTTGTTGACCTTTTCCGAGAACTGCGCCGCAAATACGGGGCGAAGGGCTTTGTAGGCCTCAGCGGAGGATGAGGCGACGGTGTTAGCATTCGCTAGGTTCGAAGCGATGGTATTTAGGCGCGTCATCTGCGCCGACATTGCCCGGGATGCTACGTCAAAGACCGAATTGACCTTATCCAATTTTTACTCTCCCTTGATAGCGGATTCTAGGCCGCTGATCCTACGGTTCAGAAAACCGAGAGATGTTTGGTACCGAATAACGTTCTCCGAGAACTGCACCTGCTCGACAGCCAGTTCGACAGTATTGCCATCCAGCGAAGGCTCGGTCGGAACACGAAATTTAAGATCAGTTGCTCCAGGCCCGCCGGCCTGGGGAATGTGGCGCGCATCAGTTGTGCGAAGTGGATCACCACTAGCCATTCGCTTGTCCAGCTCTTGCGCAAAGTTGAAGTCACGAGCTTTAAAATGCGGCGTTGCCGCGTTTGCGATGTTCGACGCCAGAATCTCATTTCGCTTATTGCGAAGCCCGAGGGCTTGCGCATGAACGTTCAAAGAGGCGGAGATGCTGTCCATGTTTGTCTTCTATCGGGTTGCGCTTGATGATGTTCTGCGGTCGAGTTGGATCGGAATTTGCAAGCGCAGTGCCAACTTGATGACAAGGAGCGAAAAAAGATGTTACCCACTTCCAAGGGCCGAGAAACCGCGCGCCGCGCAACCGGATCGCCCGCTGATCCAAAGCTTAGCCCTAAGTTGGAACGCGCGCGCGAAAAGACATTATCTGCGTTGGGGCGATTGTCCCTTTCAGATGCTCTTGTGCAACTGAAGACAGTTTTTGAAAGCCAGAAAACGGAAGAGGGACGGCTTGCAAATCTGTCCGCTCAAACATGGATTCTGCGTCGGCGCCTTGAAGCCTTGCGCAAGGGGCAGCCAGGCCCTGACGTGCAGAGTTTTATGCAGACGAACCCGGAAGGGTCCCAGAAGCTCAAGCTGCTGGCCTTAAGGTCAGTGCAGCCCGTCGCGGATCCAAGCGCGCCAGCTAAAGATGACTCTGTCGCTGTTGCGTCGCTCGATGTGGAGCAAAAATCTTGGCAAAGAGTGCGAATTGTGGCTGAGGCCGAAGTCAATGGGATGGTGTTTTTTGAAGGCTCGATGATTGCTGTGAAAGTGGAAGACGCGGGGCGGCTGGTGGCTGCGGGCAAGGCAGAGATTGTTGAGGAGCCAAGCACACATGAGCCACCCCCACCCGCTTCTGCAGTTGGCGCCAAGAAACCGCGCAGCGAACAAAAACCTGGCGGCACTGCAAATGAAAAGAAGGCGCGCCCTCAGAAGTAACCTTGCACCGACCGATCGTGCCAAGAATATCGGTGAAGCGCGGTCCCGATAATCTCTTGGTTATTGCTTGGTTCCAATGGTGTTCTGATTTGAAATAGAACCTCTTATCTTCCCGCATTGCCATACTCGTGAACCTTGGCACGCTTCTTGCGGATAGCCATCAAATCCATTGGTCCAAGGAGCCAACACATGTACGGAACCATTCGATCAGGCATGGCGACCGCAATGCACGAACTGGCGGTAATATCGAACAACATTGCGAACGCTGGATCCACGGCCTTCCAGCGCAGCAACGTGAGTTTCTCGGATCTCTATGGCTCGGCGTCAGCAGAGTCAGTCCAGCGCCTTTCAACGGGGCTTGGTAGTGCGGTGGAATCCACCCGACGTAGCATGTCCCAAGGCAACCTTGTGAACCGTGATGGCGTCCTCAATCTCGCTTTGTCAGGCAGCGGTCTTTTTGTGACTGCGCCGCCCACCACGACTGGAGAAATAAGCGATCGGCGAACGTTCACGCGCAATGGCGAGTTCTCGCTTGATGCAAATGGGAACATTCGTTCAACCGATGGCTCTTATGTGCTGGGGTTTCCAGGCGCCAATCCAAACTTTAGCGCAGACCCCGATAAACTGACTGTTCCGTTTGAAGTCGCTGAAGACGGCACGGGGAACATGGTAAAGCTCTCAGCCCTTGAAATCAACAAAGACGGTGGGATCTATGGGACTTACGGCCAGGTAGTTAACAAATTGGGGCAGATTGGGTTGGCAAATTTTGCGAATCCATTAGCGATGCGTCCAATGGGTCTTGCGCGTTTTGAGCCGACGGTGAACTCTGGCGACCCAACATATGGTATTGGCGGATCTGATGGGTATGGTCAGATACAAAGCGGGGCACTTGAAACATCCAACGTTGATATGACGGTTGAGATGACGGGAATGATCCGTGCCCAACAGCAGTTCTCCGGCGCAGCCCGTATTCTTCAGACCAACTCCGATATGATTGAGAAGCTCACACAGCGTTGATCTTAGACGGTGGTCCATAAGGGAGCTGGCGGCGGTTCCGCAGAAGGGTCACAATCTTAGGATTGTGGCCCTTTCGCTTGTTCAGGCCAATGGGAGAATTATGGATAAATCGATCACAGTGAGTTGTGTCGTCGTTTCCAGCCAAAGATCACCAAGAGTGGTTACGGCGATTTCTTCTTTCAATGCCAAAACAATGCTAGCCGGCCGACTGGCGGTGTGACGCAACTCTGAATGCATCAGATCAAAGACATGCTGAGTAATCAGAAGATCCCCATTCATCACGGGTCGATTAATGGGAACCTGAATCTGCCCCAGTACATGTTTTGGTGCGATGTCAACGGCGCGAAGCGACAGGTTACACGTCCCGCGCGCAATGTTTGACAGTTGACATGAGACTTCCAAAGAGACCCGCGGTGATACGCCCACAATACGAAGTTCAGCGCTCTGCACGAACATCTGCAGGTGCGAGATCTTCTCGAGTGCGGGTCTATCTTTCTTGCCGTCAGTCACGATGGTCGTCACCGGTCAGATTTGCCAGACGGTCTCTTAACCGCATTATGGCGCCCTTCTTGATCTGCGACACCCGGCCCGTTGTAACATTCAGAATTTCAGCAATCTCATAGACGTTCAATTCTTCGACATAGTAGAGCTGGACGACCAGGGCTTCCTTCTGGGTCAGGTCATTCAAGGCAAGTCTGAGTGCCGCCTTTATCTCAACCTTTGCCAGGTGGGCTTCGGGATTGTCATCAGAGGAATGAAACCAGATCGAGAAGTCGTCCATCACTTCATCGATCGAGTTGTGTGTGTTTGCCTGAAAGGCAACACGCCACTCTTCGTATTCGCTCACACTTATGCCAGCTTCGTCCGCGATCTCCATAGAACTGGGTGCCCGCTGAAGCTTCTGTTCCAGTTTATCAGCGACGCGCTTCACTTTCTGTCGCATCGCAATCGTCGTGCGGCATAGATTTGACGCCCGCCTCAAATGGTCAACGATGGCGCCCCGAATGCGAATGCCCGCATATGCCGCGAAAGTGACGCCGTCTTTCTGAACGTATCGTTGGGCCGCATCAATGAGACCAAGATTGCCCACTTGAATGAGATCGTCGACTTCGATGACGCCACTGACGCGCCCGTGGTAGAAGTGGGCAATGCGGCGAACTTGACCAAGCTCAGCCTCAATCAGGCTGCGTGGAGAAGGTCTGACTTCGCTATAATGCGTGTTCATAGTGTTTCATTCCTTTCTCTCAGTGCTTGGAGCACCTCCAAAGAATCGAATTCCCCCGCTTTTGTTCATTGGAGCAGCCAGAAGTCTCTGTGATATGTCGTGAAACGCGATAAACTCTGATGACTGTCGATTGGTCGTTGAGAGAAGAACAGGTTTGCGTTCAGAAACAGCGCGGCGCATCCTTTGGGAATTTGGAACATGACCCAGGAACGTCAGTTCTACGTCCAAGAAGCGCATTGCAATGTCTCGAAACTTCTCGAAATGTTTCTGCGCTTCCATTGCGATGGTCTCCATGTTCACCACGATTGAGAAGCGATGCAACTCTCGTTCCAAATGAGCTGCTTTGATAAGCGCGTAAGCATCCAGGAAAGATGTTGGTTCCGCGACGATGACGACGACAACGCGATCTGAAGCCGCGATGAAATCAAGTGTGTTGTCGCCCGCACCAGCGGGGGCATCTATCACAAGAAAATCAGTACTCGCTGCCAGCGCATCTGTTTTGCGGATCAATTCGAGACGGTCGTTTTGTGAAATGTTGAGGAGGTCGATCGTGCCACTGCCACCTGCCAACAGCCGCAATCCATTCGGGCCATCTTCAAGTGTCTCTTCTATGGATTTCCCATGGTTGATGACATCACTCAGAGACTTGGTCGCGTTGACGCCCAGCATAATATGGGCGTTTGCGAGGCCAAAATCGACATCCATCAGCGTTGTTCGATTTCCAAGACTTTGCAGCATCAGGGCTAAATTTACTGCAATTGAGGTTTTGCCGACCCCACCTTTTCCGCTCGC
>JACCED011873605.1_pt1 | contig 22553 bp, 17 predicted proteins | sample 7455021 | NCBI WGS metagenome assembly JACCED01 (sample SAMN15323456, study PRJNA562643) | freshwater metagenome | isolation source: river surface water | place: USA:Blue River Watershed | collected 2017-08-19
CCGCACCAGCGCCCGCACCAGCGCCCGCACCAGCGCCCGCACCAGCGCCCGCACCCGCACCAGCGCGGGCAAGCGAACCCGCGCGGGCTCGGCTGTACCGGCCCCGAGAGTCCCCTTGGTAATCAGATCAAGCCCAGCTTCATCTTTCCAACCTCGCTAATCATCGCCTGGTTCCATGGCGGATCCCACACGACCTCCACCAAGGCCTCCTGCACCCCGGGAATGGACAGGATTTTCTGCTCCGCTTCGCGTGCAATCACCGGCCCCATGCCGCATCCCGGCGCGGTGAGGGTCATTTTCACCTGAACCTTTGCAGACTCGCCCTGCGGTTGTTCCACCGCGCAATCGTAAACCAAACCCAAGTCGACTATATTCACCGGAATCTCTGGATCATAACACGTCTTCAGTTGCGCCCATACAGCAGCCTCATCGACCGGCGTGCCGTCTGGGAGCGCTGCAACTTCAGTCGCCGCCATCGAGGACTCCAGCCCCAATGCGTCCGCGTTTTCGTGGGTGATCCGCGCCAACCCTTCGGAAGTTGCCACCGTGGAGCTGCCACCCAGCGCCTGCGTGATCATGACGGCAACCCCTTTTGCAAGGTTGATGACATCGCCGCTTGGAATCCGGATCGCCTCGCAATCCCTCAGTAAAACCTTCTCTGTATTTTCGTGCATGATTTTTTGGCCTCGGTCATTCGGCAGAGCCGTTCCAGAGGATTCTATGCGCCGCCGGCCTCCGGCGTTGGCTTCAAAACAATTTTCACCTTCCCCGCCGAGCTGACCCCCGAGCGTAAATTCTCGAGCAAGGTTGGCGAGGAAACCGCTGCGCCCGCCGGTGAACCCGGCGCTGTCGACAACTCTTGCGGTGCACCCACTTTCCCGGGCTGGACCTCTGGACCGGCAGCCTCGAGCGCGTTACGGAGCGCGCCTTCCACGAGCTGCGCACAATGAATTTTCATTGGAGGCAACGCCCCAAGGGGTGAGGCAAGTTCTTCGCCTGATAGATCCATTGCCTCCTGCGCGGTTTTCCCCGCCAGCAACTCCGTTGCGACGCTGGCCACAGCGATTGCAGTCTCGCAACCAAACGTTTGAAACGTCGCGCGATCAATCACGCGGCGCCCACGCTCGTCCTCGCGAAACTTCAACCACATCCGCAGCATGTCCCCGCAATCCGCAGAACCCGCCGTCCCCACCGAATCCGCATCGGTCATCTCGCCAAGGTTCTTCTTCGCGGCGAGCGCCTCTTGGATCCGCGCCTGAAGATCAATTTTTTCGTCCATTTTTAATTTCTAAACCACCCCCAACGTACCCTACTCCAACTCGTAACGCGGCAGAGATGCGTCCACATGACAGCTCCATGCGTCGATTCCGCCTTTCATGCTCCGCACATTCTCCATCCCGTGGCCCGCAAAATACGCGGCCGCATCCATGCTGCGAATTCCATGGTGGCATACAAAAACCACTTGTTTCGATCGATCCCAGCCCGAGATCTCGTGCATGAGTTCCTCGGTAAACAGAAGTGCCCCCCCGATATGAACAGCATCGAACTCCTCGCGCGTCCGAATGTCGACCAAGACCGCCTTGCCCGCGCTGACCAGTTCGTGTGTTTCCTTCGGCGATATTTCCATGGCGGCATCCGCCTCCTGCGCCTTCCCAAGGTACGCAACCACCTCTTCCACCGAAAGCCCACCGTTGCGCTCGCAAACTGACGCCAGAGTCTCATCCGGACGGAATCCGCAACTGGAGCAACCGCCGATGTGAAACCCTTTGAACAAAGCCCTCTGGGCCCCTGGATACCCTGAGGTCAACTCGATCATGGTCATTTCAGGGCGGATCCCACTGAGTAATGCATTCATCCCAATACCGTAGACATTAGGTTCTGGAATGACAACCTCGAGAAACCCAGTCCCGTAAGCCAGCTAGGCAGCGGGAGAAACAACTCTCCGCTTAAGGCGGCAAACCGCGCCCTCAGCAGGGAAACAGAGTCATTCTCACAGAAACCCGCAGATTACCGGGACAGGGATGCGGCAAAGATGCGTCATCCACCTGACCGAGGTGCAGAGAGAATCGGCCCGGCCCCTCCAAAGCCTCCTGCCGGCCCTCTTCAAAACGGGCCGATTCGGGGAACCCGCTTGACCATAGGGATTGGGGCCCGAAGATACCCCACTATGCGTTTTCAAACTCTCTGGGAGGGCCGGTGGATATTTGCGGTCGTATTCCTTATCGGCGGCGCCGGCTTCGTCTCCCGCCAATGGTGGCTCTGCGGAATCTCTGTGCTTGGCACACTGTTCTGCCTAAACTTTTTCCGCGACCCGGAGAGACAGGGCTCGCAGGATCCCCTAGACATCCTCTCAGCCGCGGACGGATTGGTTACTGAGATCGTTGAGATGGAGGAAACCGAGTTTTTGAAAACGCCCATGCGCCGTATCGGCGTATTTCTCTCAGTTTTGGACGTGCACACCAACCGCGCTCCAATTGACGGCAAGGTCACGTACCTGAACCATTTTCCAGGGGACTATCCCGGGCCTTACCTCGACGCGCGCAACAAGGAGTGCTCGACCAAAAACGAGGCCCAGACCTGGGCGTTCGAGGGCGCAAAGGGAAGCCTCGTGGTAAGGCAGATCACCGGCGCGATCGCCCGCCGAATTGTTCCATGGAGAAAGGTTGGCGACACCGTGGCAAAAGGAGATCGTTTCGGCATGATCCGCTTCGGCTCGCGCACGGAGGTTTTTGTTCCGTTGGATTGTGAGATCAAAGTAAAGCCTGGGGACAGAGTCAAAGGCGGGCTGGACGTGATTGCCCGTTATCCAACAACCCCGCAGCAGTAAGGAACTACACTTCCTGAGGACCTGTGGAACCGACATCACCAGAGCACGCGGCTTCTAGCGAACCCGCCGCCAAAACACCCGAGCCTCGGCGCCCTCTGCAACCCAGCTCGCTGACGGAGGATCCCGGCCCGAAAATCTACCTGCTGCCAAACCTGATGACGGCGGGAAATCTGTTCTGCGGATTTGCCGCCTCCCTTAAAATTGTCGAAAGCGCGATGGTTTTCGCCGTGCAGGGAAATGCCCCGATCGATCTCGCGGACGCTAGCCGGCAAATCCACTACGCAATCTGGTTGATTTTGGCGTCCTGCATATTCGACCTGCTCGACGGTCGCCTTGCACGGCTCGGAGGAAGTGAAAGCCCCTTCGGCCGCGAGTTTGATTCACTCGCGGACATCGTTTCTTTCGGCGTCGCACCGGCACTGATGGTGTACAAAATCGTACTGTACGAGTTTCCGCGCACGGGCTGGATCATCGCGTCCATCTACCTCGTGTGCGGCGCGCTCAGGCTGGCGCGCTTCAACTGCCTCGCCGCAATGGACTCAGCGTCGGCGAACCGAGAATTCACCGGCTTTCCGATCCCCGCTGCCGCCGGAATGATCGCGTCCCTCACTCTGGCCATGCTTTTTTTGGACGAACGGCAACATTCGTTGGGCCCAAGCAAGTGGGTGCTTCCCCCGCTGATGCTTTTCCTCTCCTGGATGATGTTCAGCAAATTCAAGTACCCGAGCTTCAAGGGCCTGTCATGGCGCTCCACGCGCTCGCTACCAAAGTTCATGCTCATCCTCATTATCGCGGTGGTTACCGCCATGAATTTCGAATGGATGCCGTTCGTTCTCTTCCTGACTTATCTGCTCTACGGCTTCTGCCGGCCGTTCCTCTCGCGCGAGATGAAACGCGATATCGAGGATGAGGATTTCGAGACAGATCCGGGGGATTTGCATCCCTAGAGGCCAGCCGACGCTGTCGGCGCCGGCCAAACCTAATTCGCCCCATGAGTGACTTTGCGCAGAACGAGACCATCTGCACTCTTCAAGGCCTCAATCGCGATCATCTTCAGGAGATCGATCAGCGGCTTCTGCCAGAGATCGCAAGCTCGACACCCATCACATTGGTGCTCCCCTGCCACGCCGCGGACCTTCGCAACCCCGCATTGACAAGCATCTGCACGGAGCTCTCCAAAGCGACATGGCTGCAAAGCGTCCTCGTCCCGCTGAACGGGCTGGATCCTCAGGAGTTCTCAGAGGCGAGTACGTTCTTTTCACGAATGCTGGGCGTTCAGCACACGCTCTTGCACGTCGATTCGCCACGCTGCCTTGCCGCACTCTCAACTGCGGCTGAGGTTCCCACGGAATTACTGCAGAAAGGCAAAGGGCTCAATGTCTGGGCTGCCGTTGGCCTCCACTATTCGCGGCGAGGAGGCGGTATCGTCGCTTTTCAGGACGCCGACGTGGTTTCCTTTAACCGCCCGATCCTCGCTCGGATGTGTATGGCTTGCGCCAATCCAGAATGGGGTTTTGATTTCGCGAAAATGTACTATAGCCGTGCCACGGACCGCCTGTACGGGCGCGTCAGCCGTCTTTTCCTCAGCCCATTACTGCACGCCCTCATCGACGTCTGCGGACATCTGCCGCTTCTCGATTTTTTGCGGGGCTTCCGCTATCCCCTTTCCGGCGAGTGCGCGATGAGCACGGGCCTCGCGGGGGCGCTGCAATTTCAGGCAGGTTGGGGGCTTGAAATCGGGATGCTTTCCGAAGTCTTCCGCGAAGTCGATCCGACTCGGATCGCCCAAGTCGACGGAGGCTCTGGTTACGACCACAAACACCAACCCGCCGAGGCATCTCTCAAACGCATGTGCGCGGAGATAGCCGGAACACTGCTCGAGCAACTGAGCATCGAAGGTTGCCGTGTGTCCGGACGGCTTGCGGATTCACTAGCCCGCGCGATGGAAACAGAGGCAGCAGAGGCGGTAAGACGTTCAAAAATCCTGGCGCAGATCAACGGCTTCCCATTCGAAGTTGAACCTGAAACAGCCCTTTCCCAGTTGTTCCTCGGCTCGCTGCAAGGACTTCCCGAGCCGTCCCGCGCCCAAACACTGCCTTCGTGGCAAACCGTGGAGCGCCTGCGCCCTGACGCGATCATAAATCTCCGGGAGGTCACCGAAAGCGCCTCCTATAGCCCGGTGGGGTGATCAATAAAGCTCCAGGGCAGCCGAAACTTCACCGAAAGGTGCTGCGCGAGGGCTTTCACGCCAAAGGTCTCCGTCGCGTAGTGGCCCGCGTAAATCACATTGATCCCGAGCTCCTCTGCCAACGTGTAACTCCAGTGAGGCCCCTCGCCTGTCACAAAAGTATCCACGCCAGCGGCAGCCGCGGCCGCGACCTCCGAACCGGCTCCGCCCGTCACAACTCCAACGCGCCTCGGCTTCGAAGGACCACCTGCGCAGACATGTACGTCCCCCCCGACCGCTTTACCGGTCCGGGCCAACAAGTCCGCCATGGAACCGGAAAACTCTCCAAGCAAACCCGCCATCTGTCCCCGCAGGGGCAGGAAAGGACGAGTCTTTTTCAATCCAATGGCCTTCGCGAGAATCACGTTGTTCCCGACCACAGGATGCAAATCCAGCGGAAGATGCGAGCTGTACACAGCGAGATTACTGGCGGTCGCAAGCTTCAGCTTGCGATACACCCCGTTGGTGAACGTGGACGCGTTCCAGAACAATCCGTGATGGACAATCAGCAAGTCCGCCTTCCGGGCACACGCCTCCACCACCACCGCCTCGCACGCATCCACTGCGGCGGCAATGCGTGTCACCGAACCTTGATTTTCGAGATGCAGTCCGTTCTTGGCCTGGCTGTAGTCGGACACCGAACCGGTCCGCAGGAACTCGTCCAAGTACGCCGTTAGATCCTTCAGGAGTTTCATCCCAGTGGGTTTACTCCCATGCGGGCGGGCTGCCAATCGCCGTTTCGCAAAACACCTCCTCCCCCGGCAGGCGCCGGGGCGCACCCTGCAAAAGCGCTGGAATTTCCATGCCCCCCCCGCCCATACTTGCGGTTCAACCAACCATCCAGCAAAACCGACAACCCCTATGAGCCAAACCGTTTTCCACCCTTCCATCGAGGGCGCCCAGCACGGCGCAAAATCACTCCAAGATTTTCTCGCTTACGCGAAGCGCTCGGGAGCCGCCGGGGCCCAGCCCAGCAACTACATGCTGCAAAACGCATCGGGATTTCAAAGCGCGAAGGAAATTCGCGATACCTTTGAAAAGAACGGACTCAAAATCGACGGGGTTTCAGGCCACTGCCCCATCTGGGTGCACACCACGGCTTGGACCGGTTCACCAAGCATTCGTCCGTTTATTCCCGAGGATGTCGCCAAGAAATCACCTGCGGAAATCGAGGCATGGGCTGAGGACTACGTCCTGCGCTTGCTCGACCTCCTTGCGGAGCTCGGCGTGAAGGTATTTCCCATGTTCTGGGGCGTCGCATTCGGATGGGAGCTAGCTTCCGGATATCCTTGGGGATTCTGGGCTGGCCCCGGCTACGACCTTCTAAAGGAGGGGCAGGAGCGTTTTGTCAAAAAAACCGCGAAGATCCGCGCCCATGCGCGCCAGCTTGGAATCAAACTCTGCCACGAAATCCATCCAGGCACCGCGGCGGCAACGGCAGACGAATTCCTCATGCTTGTCTCCATTTGCGACAACGACGAATCATTCGGCGTCAACGCTGATCCCTCGCACTGCTGGGAAGGTGAATCCTTCGAAACTCGATTCTTGAAAGTCGCTCCGTGGGTTTACGCGTGTCACATTAAGAACCACACGGTGCGGCCCGGTTTCCCACTCAGAAGCATGGAACCGCTTTGGGGCAAACGCGCGATGCAGTTCACAGACCTCGCCACCGGGGACTTGAACATGCAGCGCTATGCGGAACTCATGCTGCACATCGGATACCCGCAACGTTACTGCAAAGTGATGGGCACCCAATCCGCTCCGCTGGTCGTGGAGGCCGAAAGCGCCCACAAAGATCTCGATTACACAAGCGCGAACGGAATCGCCTACGTGCGTGACCATTTCCGATGGCCGGCGGCAGGCGGTTCATTCGAGGATGGAATGGGCGCTTAAGCGCTCCCCTGAAATCATCGACGGTCTGTTAGCTATCCCGCTCGGCGGTTCGCCGCTGAGCGATGCTTTCGTGGTTTCTACATGAGACTGCGGCGCTGCCTAACCCCGAGCTGAACACCCCAGCAATCCCCCCATGATCCCCACCACCCTCGCACTTTTCCTCTCTCTCCTACTGGGCGCAAAATCCACGGCCTCTGAGACGGACTCAGTGGCGGGCGCTCCAACCCCAAGTCGCATTTCAAACGGTCCACTGCTGAGCGAATCCCGTGAAAAGCCGCGGATTAAGCGAGGTTCGCCTCCCGCATCGAGCGAGTCGGCGGCAGTGACGGCGGAAACAAAAGCCGACTTCCACCTCGAAGACAACGACGTCATCGCGCTTGCAGGCGGATCCAACATCGAACGCACCCGCTTCAACGGCTGGCTCCAAACCCACCTCATTGCATCCAAACCAGGAGGGAAGATCAAAGTGCGAAACTTTGGATGGGAAGGGGATACCGTCTTTGAGCAGTGGCGCGATGCGGGCGCGGCTGGGTCCAGCGACAGTTGGAGGCAACAACGCGAATGGAGACTGCAGCTCCGCGAGGCCGGTGCCACAGTTGTGCTTGCACAATTCGGTCAGATGGAATCTCTCGGAGGGACAGCAAAGCTGCCTGAATTCATCGCGGCCTACGAAAAGCTGCTTGAGGAATTCCGCGAGGATGGCCGACGCGTGCTGTTGATCGCGCCCGTCGCCTTTGAAGGCGCCCTCGCGCACCGCAATCAAACCCTCAAAGAATACACCAGGGCCATCCGCGATCTCGCCGGAAAACTGAAGCTGACCTTCATCGAAATCGAAAAAAAAGTGTCTGACTCCGTCGCTCTGACCGACAACGGCTACCAACTCAACGACGCAGGCCACCGATTTGTTGCACGCCGGATCGCCGAGCAACTCGGCCTCTCCCCCTCGGAGAACGAAGCAGCACGGCGTGAGGTCCTGGAGCTTGAGCGCATGTGGTTCGACTACTGGCGTCCAATGAACTGGGCTTTCCTCAACGGCGACCGCACCACGCAACCCTACTCGCGTGACTGGCGCGACCGTGAAAAGCGCATCTTTCCGCAGGAAATGGAGGAATTCCGCGCGCTGCTGAATCAGGCGGACGAAAACATCCGAAGCGCTCTCGCGCAAAAACCCACAAGACCCATCGGCGCACAGTCCTCCATTCCCGAGGAGGCGCCAAGCGTGAGGCCCCTTTCGCCCGACGAGGAGAAAGCGCAGTTCAACGTTCTTGACGGCTTTGAGGTGAACCTCTTCGCCTCCGAGGCGGACGGCATTGTGAAGCCGGTGCAGATGCGGTGGGATGAGCACGGGCGGCTCTGGGTGGCTTGCGCAGCGAGTTACCCGCAAATCAAACCGGGAGAAAAAGCCAACGACTACGTGCTGGTTTGCGAGGACACAAATCACGACGGCCGCGCGGACAAGTTCACCAAATTCGCGGAGGGACTCTTCATGCCCACCGGCATCGAACTCGGCGATGGCGGTCTTTACGTTGCGCAAGGTACCGAACTACTCCACCTCAAGGACACCGATGGCGACGGCAAGGCGGACGCACGCCGCATCGTGCTGGGCGGATTCGGAACCGGCGACTCGCATCAGATGATCAACGGCCTGAACTGGGGCTTTGGCGGCGAGCTGTGGTTCACGCAGGGGCACCACATTTACTCCCGCGTCGAAACGCCCTCCGGGGTAGAAACCTTGAACCGCTCGGGCGTTTGGCGCTGGCGGCCGCGCACCTCGCACCTAGACCCATTTTTCCAATTCTCCTCGGCGGGCGCAAACTGCTGGGGCGTGGTCACGACCGAGTTCGGTCAGCCCTTCCACAAAAGCGGCGCCGATCGCGGCGGATGGTTCACGACCCCAGGTCTGGTGCGCTCCTCCCTCGCAGTGAATGCGCAGGCGCTAAACTTGTTTCAAGCTCCCATCAAGCAGGTGGGCATGGAATTCCTGCACAGCAGCCATTTTCCAAGTGAAATGCAGGGCCGCGTGATCATCGGCGGCTACTACGCGAACCTGCTCGAGCAACACGAGCTCAAGTACGAAAAAGGCGTTTTCAGCTCAACGCCGCTCCCCAACATCATCCAGTCCCGCAGCAATGTGTTCCGTCCAATCGAGGTCCGCATGGGGCCGGACGGCGCGATCTATGTCACCGACTGGTACAACCCGATCATCGGGCACTATCAGGCCAGCTACCGGCATCCCGACCGAGACAAAGAGCATGGACGGATCTGGCGCGTCACTTGGAAAAACAGCCCGAGCGTGAAGCCCGCCAACATGGCTCACGCCAGCGTGCCAGAACTTCTCGAGCAACTCGACTCAAGGGAGCGCTGGAGCTGGTACCAGTCCAAGCGGCTCCTCATCGAGCGAGATAGCAAGGAAGTCATCACCGCGTTGGATGCCTGGCTCCCGAGGCAGCAAGGAAACGAGTACCGCCGCCTGCTCGCCCTTTCTCTCTTCGAAGCGCACGAAACGCCGCGCACCGGATTGCTCGCAGAATTGCTGAAATCGCCGGATCCCAGGATCCGCGCCTACGCCACGCGGGTGATCGGGACGTGGGCACGGGATGGACGGCTCCCAGACGCGATTAGGTTCCTAGAAACCCAGATTGCGGACGAAGACGCACTGGTGCGGCTAGAAGCGATTGTCGCTGCAAGTTACATCAGCGATGCCAAAGCGGCCGTTATCGCTGCACGTGCGCTGGACAAAGATTTCAACGGACTGCACCGGCATGCCCTCACAAAAACACTCCACGCAACCAACCCGCTTTGGTCGCCGCAACTCGTTGAGGGAAAACTCAATTTCGAACAGGACGAGCATCTGATCTTCGCACTGCAAAACGGATGGGTGGAGAACAACCCCGCCGACCTCAAAAACCTGAGCGGTGCGGCAGTCGCCTACCAACCCAACGCCAGCGGAAGTGCAGCGGACATCATGCGGCGTCAGATCGCCACACATGCCGCCGATCCCGCACGCCAAAAGCGATGGCTTACTGCATTCGCAGGAATCGCGACGGCAACCGACGTGGCTTTTGTCTTCCGCCTGGCGGGCACCGACCCCTCGGTGCTTGGGGCAATCAAGTCGCCACGGCCCGAAAACGCCGAGGGGCTGATCACGCCGCTGTTCGAATCAAAACAGCCTGCACTCCGCGCCCAGGGCATCCGACTCGCAGGAATGTGGAAAGTCGCATCCTTTACAGACCGCATCCGAACACTGGCCTTCGAGCGAAACGCACCGGAGGCGCAAGAAGCGCTGCTGAGTTTGAAACCCGAGGAATTCGCGCAACATGCCCTCTCAAGACTCCGCTCCGTGAAAACGCCGCAGGAAGCAGCTCCGCTACTGAACACCTTGGTTTCACGCAATGAAGGTCGCGCGGCCTTTGAGCGCGCCCTTCAAAAACCAGAGGCTCTGAGCCCCGATGGCGCAAAGCTAGCGCTACAGGCGCTCAACACCCTTGGAAAGAGCGACCCAAAGATCGCCTCGCTACTCATGAAACTGGCCGGCATCAACACGGCGCTGCCAGCGTACACGAAAGATAACATCGCAAAAATCGTGGCCAGTGCTGCGGCGATTGGAAACGCCGCCGAGGGAAAGAAGATTTACGAACAAGCGGGCTGCGTTGCCTGCCATATCCCAGGCCCCGCTCAAAGCAAGATTGGCCCCGATCTCAGCAGCATTTCACGTGGCCTGCCCGTGGATATGATTGTCACCGAAGTCGTTTGGCCGGGCTTGAATGTGAAGGAGGGATACGAGGCGGCCACCGTCACCATGAAAGACGGTGCGGTGCTCACCGGCTTCAAGCACACAGAAACCGCAGAATCCATCGGTGTTCGCGACATGGCCTCCGGCATGGTGAAGAACATCCAGCGCAGCGAAACGCATGAAATAAAAACAGGCGGCACCGTGATGCCGGACGGCCTCACAGCAACGCTCAGCCCGCAGCAACTAGCGGACCTGATCCGCTACCTCTCGGAGCTTGGCAAGTAAACCAGAGGGAGGGTCTAGAAAACTCTGACCCTTGCGATGGATGCTTAGTTGCGACGCCTGTTTCTGATTGGAATCAGAAAAACGGGTTCTCGTCGCAGTTCGATAATTCCCGAAAGCGAAGCCGGCGAGACCCTCACCACAGGAAACGGCTTTTCAAGCAGCATCTGTGAGAGTTGAAGTGAGCGAAACTCCCCTCCAGCGGCGCTGCTGACTCGAGAGAGTCTTTCATTCCGATTCGAAAAGAGTGGGTTGGGACGGACTCGAACCGTCAACCAACGCCTTAAAAGGGCGCTGCTCTACCATTGAGCTACCAACCCGATTCGACAAGAAACCTGCGAAACGAGACGCGGTTTATAGATTCCTTGCGAGACGACGACAAGAATTATCATTCCGCTTATCTTAATTTCTCTGAAAATAACAGCAGCTTTCAGAGCGGGGCTGACGAGGCCCTCAAAATAAGCCGACGTGACGCATCTTCTTAGCGGCTTTCAAAGCCACCTCACACGGACGCTCCAAACAATGTGCTCACCTTACTTTTTGTGCACCTTTTCGTAATGCGCCTTCAAAGGATCCACCCCAAAGTCGCGGTTGCGATCACGCCAAACCGCATGCGGATGGTTCGCCCCGTTTTGCGTGTTGTCGAATTCGATCACAAAATTCTTACCCTGAAACCGATAGTAGTGGGGTTCCCCCGCTTTGAAACCGCCTGCCCACGCGAAGGCCGCCCCCGCCAGTTCCGAAGAACGGATGCGCTCCCATTCCGCGGCCTCAACTTCCGAGCGATGACGGCCGATGTACTCGCGAACCAACCTCTCGGCGAGCGCCCGTTGAGCTTCGTTGAATTCCGAGTAAGGCACCCCTTCGGGCGCGGTTAACTCCAGACGGGCCGGATCGTTCAAAACGTCCTTGGGTGCGGTCACGTTGATCAGCGCCTTTCCGCGTTGCTCCGCGTTGAGCGAATTCACCAACTCCCGACCTAGATCCTCTTCCTGACCCATCACACGAATCCCCTTTCGGGCACCGTCCCTGACCTCGCCGGGATTCGCCCCCATGAACGAGGGCGTCACGGTCACGTCTTTGGCAGTCGACGTGAAATTGAAGGAAAGATGGTGCCCTTCCATGCGCCACCCCCAAGGCTGATCAACCGAGGGTGTTCCAAAAATCGAGAAAAAATAATTCTCGGAGTCACGAACCGCCTTGCCAGTCTGTCCTTTTTCCATTTCCGCAAGAATCGCCTCAAGACTCATAATTGAAACAGCCTTCCCATACCCACGAGAACTCATTCCAGAGGCGAACAAAGCCTGCGCGAGCAATCGTTGCTCGTGGGTCATTTCCTTCAGGGGCAAGCCCTGTCGCACACGCGGGATGAAATGCCAGTTCTTGCGCTCGGCATCGTCAAAACCAAACGACGCCTTCGCTTTCTGCTCTGCCGTAAGGGACGCGAGAAAATTTTCGACACCCGAAAGCATGTCGGTCTGCACCGGAGTCGCAGCAACACCAAATCCAGCTAAAACTGCGAAAGTGAACAACGCGGGGGGGAATGTTTTTGTCATAAATGTAAAGATGAAGCCGGTAAGTTTGCATGTTTCATCCATAAAATGCCACCGTAACCTTCCCATACCGCGGTGGTCATCCGCATCACCGACGCCGGGTGGGCCCATCCAGCGCAGTCCATTGGAGCGCCTGCCAAGAAGACAGCTCAACGACCCTGCAGCCCCAGACTCACGCCCAGCGAGCCCCCGCCCCGCTTAAGCCTCGGGGAAAGGCGGCAGCGGCGTGCCAACAGCATCGGCTATCGCACGCACAAAAAACCGCTCCTCTGCGAGGAACCGCCCATCGCGCAACGAGGCCTTCATGCAAGCCGACAGCAACGCCCCCCGCAACACGGCTCCAGCCTGTTCGCATTTGCGAAACGCAGCATGAACCGAGTCCACATCAAAATCGCCTTGCTTAAGTCTTGCCACCGCCGGCTGCCCGAACTCCATCCAACCGCTCAAAAACGATTCCTCCCGCTCTTCCTCAGACTCGTGTCCCAGCAAAACCAACGCTGATAAGATTAGGCAGAACTCGCTCTGCACCGCCTTAAAGGAGGTATGCCGAACCGGTGGTGGTGTACTCAACCCTGAGGCAATTCCGATATGTCTGCGGATCGCCTCAAGCATCGCCAATTCCACCAAATTCACCTGCCCGTCGGAGCGAACTTGTTCCTCGCAGCGCTGCATAAGCTCCGACACCGATTCGCGCCCCTGCATCCGGAGCGCCGGCACCACCAACTCCAGGAGAACCATCCGCTGTTCCAGCGTGCACCCCGCCAAGGGTTGGTCCCCCAAGGCACCGTCTCCAACGCCCTCTTGCGTCGCCGCAACCAGCATCAACAAAAGGTCCGCCGCTTTTTCGGGATCCCGGCTCATCTCACGTAAACCGCGCGGCAGTTCTGCAATCAGACGCTTCGCACGCCCAGTCTGCAAACTACCCGGTATTTCTCCAAGAACCGGCAGCGGCGGAGGCTGGTCGCCGGAAGCCTCGCGGCGCTCGATCCCGCCAGAACTCAAAGCCGACAACTCCTGAGGCTCCGAACCAAACTCCGCATCCGAAAGCTCCGGAGCGTCTGGAAATTCCCCGGTCCACTGCGGTTCAATGGCGAGGATCCGCGCCTTAAGCGGTGGATGCGTTGCGAAGAACAATCCCGAGAAAAAACCCGAAGCGGATTCTCCAAACATCATGTGCCGCGCTTCTGTCGATCGCGGAGCACGCAACGCGGAACCCTCCACAAACCCACCGATCTTTTTCAACGCGCCAGCGATGCCGCTTGGAAACCGTGTAAACTGGACAGCCGACGCGTCCGCGAGAAACTCCCGCTGCCTCGAAATCGCAGATTGAATCCACCGCCCGAAAAACGCTCCAACGCATCCGACCACCAGAAGAACCAATCCACCGGCTAAAAAGCCGAATGCAAACGCATTCGAACTGTCCTTTTTGGAAGACCCTCCCGTCCGCCGCGAGGCCATCCGGACGCCGACTTCGAGGAGCACACGCCCCACCACGGTGAGCGCAACAATTCCGGCGATCCAGCCGATCATTCGAAAATTCATCCGCATATCGCCATTAAGAATATGACTGAACTCGTGGGCCACCACCCCCTGTAATTCCTCCCGACTCAGCCGACGCATGCAACCACGGCTCACAGCAACCACCGCTTCAGCGGGCTCCAATCCAGCTGCAAACGCATTGATGGCAGACTCCTCCTCCAGCACGTACACCGCCGGCACCGGCACGCCTGAGGCGATGGCCATCTCCTCCACCACATTCAGTAAACGCCTTTCCGCGGGCTCGATCGAGTTTGGGGCGATCCGCCGGCCTCCAAGCTGCTCTGCAACGGCCGTACCACCACCAGAAAGGCTCCGCCTCTTGAGCCAAACCGCGACGAGAATGACGGCGAGCGTGCCCAGGGCGGTCCTTGGCAGCACATCCCAATGAAGCAGGGTCTGCCCACTTTGCTTTTCCATCGCGAATCCCCACACAAAGACGCCGGCCAAATGCACGCCGAGGATGGTGCCGATGACAGCGGCTCCGAATAGAAATAACAGCCAGCTCGTCCTGCTCCGGGCCTGATCTTGCGCAAGAAAAAAGTTCATGAGAGCTGGATGCCTGTTTATTTGGGCATTCGCTGATTATTTGGGCATTCGCTGATCTTCAACCGTGCATTCAGCTTGGAAAGAGAGGATGCTGCCCAAACATGCCTTTTAAAAGCCTCGGTCTCCACCCCCTAATTCTGCAAGCCATCCAGGAAACTGGCTACACCGAACCCACGCCCATCCAAGCGGCGGCAATCCCGGAGATCTTGAAAGGGCAAGACCTGATCGGCATCGCGCAAACCGGGACGGGAAAGACCGCCGCATTCACACTCCCGCTGCTTAACCGGCTGCACGCGCAGCCTGCGCGGGCGGGCAACTCCACTCGCACCCTCATCCTCGCTCCGACCCGGGAACTGGTGGTGCAGATCGAGGAAAACGTATGCGCTTACGCGAAGCACATGCCGGTGCGCATCACGAAGGTTTTTGGCGGCGTCTCTGAACGACCCCAGATCCAGGCGCTACGCTCGGGCACGGAGATGGTAATTGCCACCCCCGGCAGGCTGCTGGACCTCATGGGGCAACGCTGCGCGAATTTCACAAACCTCGAACATCTCGTGCTCGACGAAGCCGACCGCATGCTGGACATGGGATTCCTGCCTGCTATCCGCCGAATCATTCAGGCCCTTCCCAAAAAGCGGCAGACCCTCCTCTTTTCCGCAACGCTCTCCAAGGAAATCGAGGCGCTCACGCACGAATTCCAACACCATCCAAAGACGGTGCAGATCGGACGACGCTCAAACCCTGCGGAGACAGTCACGCAACTCGTGTACGAAGTGCCGAGACACCTCAAATCAGCGCTCCTCGCGCACCTGCTCCAAAGCCCGGACATGAACATGGTTCTCGTATTCACCCGCACCAAACACGGTGCGGACCGGATCGCGCGCAGACTCGAGTCCATCGGGATCAAGACCGCCACCCTGCACGCCAACCGCTCCCAGAACCAGCGGTTGCGTGCGCTCAACGATTTTCGCTCCGGCGCGGTGCGCGTTCTGGTCGCAACGGACATCGCTGCGCGCGGCATCGATGTGGACGGCATTTCGCACGTGGTGAACCTCGATTTTCCGCCGCAGCCAGAGGATTACGTGCACCGCATCGGACGCACAGGCAGGGCGCACGCGGTAGGAGACGCCATCAGCTTCGTGTGCCAGGACGACTATTCAAACCTTCGCTCGCTGGAACGTTTCATCGGACGCGGGATTGTTCGCAAGAAAGCGGACGGGTTCGATTATGCGGCGCCAGAACCGCCCACGCCTGTCGACTCGGGAGACCAGCGGCGCAACCGAGGCAACCAGCGGCCCCAGCGTGGCAACCAGCGCCCTCAAAACGCGGGAAACCGCCAGGGACAAAGGGGCGCGGGAACTAGCCGTGGACGGCGTTAGCACTCCGTTTCGCGCCACCTTCCGGCCCCCAACGCCCGCTTACAGCCCGCGACGCTGGCGCTCACGCCGGGGCACAGCCTTTGATTCCGGCACACTCACAGGCACCTCCACCTCGTGAAAAGCTCATCACCGATTTTCTCCGCCGAGATCAGCGACAGCTTCGCTGATTGACCAAGATACGGGGGCAGCGCGCCGACGAGGCTCACCGCTTCGGAGGATCCGAACACCAACGGACAAACCGTCAGGCAGATTTCGTCCAGAAGCCCCTCGTTTAAAAAACCGCGCAACAACTCGCCCCCGCCCTCAACCACGAGCGTGGAAACGCCATGGTCGCTTTTAAGGGTGCGCAGCACCCAACCGAGATCGGGCCTGTCTGCGGCCGGCCCGATCACAAGCGTGCAAGAATCCCGCATCGCCTCACGCACTCTCGCCGGCATCCGCTCAGAGGTGAAAACAATCAGCGTGGAAAAGCGCGCCCGAAATACCCGCAGCTCAGGGTTCAGATTCCCCGAGGCCGAAACCACCACTCGCAACGGGTACTCCGCCTGCCCCCGCGCGACCCGCTCGTCGCGAAGAGTTGCATCCGTAATACCCATTGTCATCGAATCCGCCGCCACCGTACGCCCGCTCACAAGAACCGCATCGCCCTCGGAGCGAATCCGGATCAGACGCTGCTTGTCCTCCGGTGAGGAAAAGTTCGAGGGCGAGCCCAGATATGAGGAGATCTTGCCGTCCCAACTGATGGCAAAGTTTGCGATCACTTTAGGGCGACTGGATTTATCGGGCATCGCTCCATGATCGCGCGGCGGGCCAAGAGTCCGCAAGCTTTCCAGACCCATCGAGACGAGAGCAAACGCGGGGGGCAAAAAATAATCCAGATTTTGGACACCCCACCCCGCGGATGTCCTACCCTCCCGGATAGGGTCGTAAGCCATGAAGATTCGCATTCCACAAATCCGCTCCCTCCTCTCTCTCCTATCAAAGCTTGGGCCCTTAATCGGCATCACCCGCAACTCCCGGAACATTCCACTGCAACTGGATTTATTTGAAACGGCGGAAACGGACGGTGCCGCTTCAAAGAGCCTACGCGGTGGGAATGGTTTTTCCCGATAGCCGCCCCCGAAGAGATGGGATAGGGTCATCGGAGGTGGATCAATCCGCCTCACCCTTATGGCAAAAACCGTCCTCGCATGCCTGAATGTCAGCAAACGCTACGAGTCGAGGAGCGTTCTTGAGAATGTATGCCTCACTTTAAATTCCGGTGAGCGCCTGGCTCTCACAGGACCATCCGGCAGCGGAAAAACAACCCTGCTGAACTGCCTTGGAGGCATTGACCGCCCCGACGAAGGGAAAATCATGCTCAATGGAGACAACCTGTGCGAAATGTCCGGCGACTCCCTCGCACAACTCCGCCGCACCCGCATTGGAAACATTTTCCAGTTTTTCCACCTGCTCCCGACCCTTAGCGTGCGGGAGAACGTTGAGTTTCCACTCCAACTCCTCGGCATTCCGAGAGACGAACGGCGAGCGCTTTCCTCAAAGCTACTGGAGCGCGTGGCGGTGGCGCACCGGATCGACGCACATCCCAGCCGACTCTCCGGTGGCGAAATGCAGCGCGTTGCAATCGCGCGGGCACTCATCCACAAGCCCCAGCTTCTGCTCGCAGACGAACCCACGGGCAATCTGGACTCGCAAAACGGCGCCAACATCCTGGCACTTTTGCAGGAATTAACCGAGGAGACTGGCACCGCCCTGCTGCTGGTCACACACAGCGAGGAGGCCACAAAAATCTGCCACAGGGTTCTGCGGATGCGCGATGGCAAGCTCCTTGAACGACCAGACCACGGCGGCCAGCCTGCCGCCACCCCGCCCGCAGCGCTTGAAGATCGCAGCCCAGCCCCCCAAGGCCTATGACCACCCAGCCTCGGGATCCCGGGTCTGCGAGGATCGTGGCCCTACTCCTTGCAAGGTTCACTTGGCGGCATTGGAAACAGCATCCAGTGAGGGCCCTCCTCCTGCTGTCCCTTCTTTCGCTCGGCGTCGCCGTATTTTTCTCCATCCAACTCGCCAATCGCGCAGCGGTCGCGAGCTTTGGGAACTTCGCTGAGGTGGTCACCCAGCAAACCGACGCGGTGCTGAGCGCCCGCGGCGGCACGCTCCCCGAATCCGTGCTCGATGAACTCCAACAAGAACTCACGGGCACGGGCGTAGAAATGATTCCCGTCGTGGAAGTGATTGGAGCCGCGCCGCGCGCAAACGAAACAGAATCGATAGGCTCCCGCGCGACTTTTGCCATCCTCGGACTCGACCTCGTCGCTGTTCAAAACTACGCAGCGGCGAAGCGTTTGGACCGCTCATGGTTTGGCCAGTCCGTGAAGCCTTCCAAAGCTTCTGAAGCCTCGATCGGTTCGACGCAGCAGGTCCCATCCGCCAAAAGCGGCGACGGGAACGAGGACGTCTGGTCGGTCCTGAATGCAGAGAACGCCGTCTTCTGCACGCAACCGCTTGCCGACCGCCTTGGATTAGCGATCGGCTCAACGCTGCCAGTGCTCATCAACGACAGCGCACTTGTGCTCAAGGTCAACGGGATCATCCCCTCACGCGAAGATCAGCCCACACCACCCTCCAACCTTCTCGTGGCGGATCTACCGATGGTGCAGAAGCTCGCGGGTAAAACCGGGCAACTCGACCGCGTCGAATTCATTTTTCCCCACCACCCCTCGGATGCAAAACATCGGGCGGTTCTGTTGGAAAAACTCCAGCGCTTTGCGGGTGATGCAAATATTATTCGCACCCCCGAATCACGGCGCAGCGCTGCGGAATTGATGACGCGCGGCTTCCGGTTGAACCTCACGATTCTTTCACTGATCGCCCTCCTGGTGGGGCTGTACCTCATTTTTCAAAGCCTCGACGCAGCGGTGGTGCGCCGGCGATCGGAAATCGCGATCCTGCGCGCGCTCGGGGTCGGAGAAAAACAGCTGCAATGGGCGTGGCTCGGCGAGGCGCTTCTGCTTGGAATCGGCGGCGGAATTCTCGGAGTTCTGCTTGGATGGGGGCTTGCGCAGGGTTCCGTGCGGTTGGTTTCGCGCACCGTCAATGCGCTGTATTACGCGAACAATGTGGAGGCTGCACGTCTCGACACAAGCGAGGCGGCAGTGGCCGTACTGGTCGCCATAGCAACCTCGATGTTCGCGGGATGGATTCCCGCCAAACAGGCCGCGGCGGTCCCCCCTGCGCAATTGCTCGCCGCCGGCACAGGGACGGTTTCAAAGCGCCGGCGCCTCCCGCAGTCGGCTATCGGAGCAACGCTGTTGGCACTCGCAACGGCCTGTGCATTCGCGCCTCCAATCCCGCTCTCACAAGGCGGACGCTTCCCGCTGGCGGGCTACCTTGCCGCGCTGCTCGGGGTGATCGGCGCGGGGCTTGTCGCTGGAAGTGGACTCGGACTTGTAGCGAGACTTGCCGCCCCGCTGGGCGAGCGGTCCGCCGTGCTTGGACTCGGAGGCAGTCACGCAAGGCACCCCACCGGGCGGCACCGCTGGGCGGTGGCCGGACTGCTTTGCGCAGTGGCGATGACAGGCGGCATGTCCATACTGGTTTCCAGCTTTGAAAAAAGCGTAAGCCAATGGATCCAACACACGCTGCAGGCGGATCTGTACCTCACAAGTGACGCAAACCAGGCGGCCACCTCTTACAACCGCATCCCCTCCTCCAGTTGGCGCGCAATCTGCGCGAGACCTGAGGTAATTGATGCGGACGCAACATTGATCACCCCGGTCGCCCTCGCATCCGGAAACGTCCGCCTGGTGGGGGCCAATCTGGGATTCTCCCTACGCCACAACCAGTTCACATGGGTGCAGCCTCCACGAGAACAGCACGTCTTTGATCCAGACAAAAACGGGGGGCTTTGCGTCGTGAGCGAAACTTATTCGAACAGATTCCACGCGTTCGAGGGTGACTCCGTGCTCATCCCCACTCCGCAAGGAAACCACACTCTCAAAATCGCCGGCGTCTACACGGACTACGGGGATGAACAAGGCGTCATCTTTGCCGATAGAACTCATGTTTCGCAATGGTTCAAAAGCGATGACGTCAGCACCCTTGCACTCGTGGTTGCAAAGGGGGTCAATGCGGAAAAATTCAGGGACTCCTTGAGGGCCGAATTTCCGGGACTAGCGGTTTTCACAAACGCTCATTTACGCGGCGAAGTGCTGCGGATTTTCCGTCAAACATTCGCCATCACTTACGCGCTGGAGGGCATCGGCATCATTGTGGCGCTTGCAGGCCTTGGGGTCACTCTTGCAAGCGTGCTCGCCGAACGACGCTCAGAATTGACCACACTCCGCGCACTCGGCATGACACATCGCGAAATCGCCACTGCAGCTGCGTGGGAAGGCAGCCTACTCGCACTTTGCGGCAGTGCCGGGGGAATAATCGCGAGCCTCGCCCTTGGCGCACTTCTAATACGTGTCATCAACAAACAAACCTTCGGATGGACGCTGCAATCCTCCGTGCCGCTCCCTTACCTCGCAGGCCTCGGGATCACCGTGGTGCTCTTTGGTGCGGCAGTCGCATGGGGCGTGGGTCGCTGGGGAGCGGATTTACCGGCGGACCAAGAGGCTTGAATCGGTCATGAAAACACTTTCCACCATCCTCGCATTGGCTCTGATCGCAACCGGCACCGGCACGAACGCAGGCGCCGCGCCAGTCTTTAGTTCCCTCGCCCCATTCACAGCAGACGGATTCAGGGTGCCACAACCCGGGACACAATTCGTTTTCCCGAGAGATCACGGCAGCCATCCCGAGTTCAAAATCGAATGGTGGTACTTCACTGGACATCTTTGGGGTCCAGACAAGGAGCGCTATGGATTTCAGGTCACATTTTTCCGAAGGTCCGGCGCTCCCACTACGACCCCCGTACCAGCCACCTCGGAACGGTTTCAGACACGGGAAATCAACCTCCTGCATGTCGCACTGATGGACGAGCGATCGGGGAAATTCATTTACCACGAACATCTGGCGCGCACGGGATGGGAAGCCGAAAGTCGAGTAGGCAGCTTGTTTGTGCGGCACGGCGACACCAGTGCAAGGATGGAGGATGCCGGCGAGGAAACCATTTCCCTAGATGCCCGGATCCGCAACGAGGCTTCGCTGCTGCTAAAACTGAAGCCCAGCAAGCCGCTGGTTGTCTTTGGGGAAAACGGTGTTTCACGCAAGGGCGACTCATCCACAGCTGCGAGCTGGTATCTCACCTACCCCAGACTCGATGCCACAGGATCACTCACGAAAGGTGACAGCCAGATTCCTGTCACCGGCCAGGTCTGGATGGATCACGAGATCAGCAGCAGCCAGCTCACCGAGGATCAAGTCGGATGGGACTGGGCGGGCATACAGCTCGACGACGGCCGTGAGATCATGAGCTATCGGTTGCGCCGCAAAGACGGCTCGACAGATCCTGCGTCCAATCTGGTGTGGGTTGAAAAAAATGGGAAACTCACGCACCAAAACCCGGACACCTTCAGTTGGGTTTCATCAGGCGTTTGGAAAAGCCGGTACTCGGGGGCGAATTACCCGCTTCCTGCTGGAATCCGAACCAAAGACCCGAAGTCCGGCAAGGAGATCGAACTGCGTTTGCAGCCGATCCTTATGAACCAAGAGCTTCAGAGCCCGCTCACGGGCATCCCGTACTGGGAGGGGGCGTGCCGCGTGATTCAGGAGGGAAAACCCGTCGGCTCAGCGTACGTCGAACTCACAGGGTACGCGGGTGGCCTCAAACGCGCGCTTGCCCCGTAACCCAACAAACCGTCCCAAGAATAGCGCGTCCAGCGGCGCCAAAATCGCGCCAAAATCGAGGTGAGAGCGCGGATATCCGCGTCGTAAGTGCCAAATTGTAAAGATCCTTTCTCCCAGCGCGACTGTGCGTTAGCATCCGACCCCATGAGCCGCCTCCCCCTACGGATTGCACCATTTGCGCTGGTAAGTCTCGCACTTCCCAGTTGCAAACAAGAGCTCTCGAGGGAAAACGCGCTCCACGCCCTCTTCCCTGAGAGTATGAGCGGCCTTTCCTCCAAGTCGCGTCAGGGAGCGCGGGACTACGCTTTCGCGTGGATCAAGTCCTTCGAGTTGATGGGCACCTCGGGCCTCCATGAGTTTGAGGAAATGGCCTTCAAGGAGGCGCTGCCTAACATCGAACCGTTGGAACGCGGAAACGCCGCCGAAAAAACTGCATTCAAAGCAGGCCTCAAGATTCACGAAGCACTGCAGTACTTGGGCAAAAAATTGAAGGCAAAAGAGCCGCTCGACAACGCCGAGCTCAACGCTCTTTTCCGCCACACTTCCGGCCAACCGATCGACCGAAAAGCACTTGCAAAAGGAGTCACGGAAATGCTGCTTGACTACCTTCAAATGGTCGATGAGAGTGTCTTCCTGCATTTCCGGGAGAGTCAGAAAAACAAAGAGCTTTCGTTGAAGTAACCCTGACTTGCTGCCCCCAATTCAAGATTCAGGCTCCCCTGGAAGCTGTGCTTTCCAGAAAAACCTTAGCCCGACTTCGCGGACTGGATGAGACGAAAAG
>JACCED010790792.1_pt1 | contig 22549 bp, 37 predicted proteins | sample 7455021 | NCBI WGS metagenome assembly JACCED01 (sample SAMN15323456, study PRJNA562643) | freshwater metagenome | isolation source: river surface water | place: USA:Blue River Watershed | collected 2017-08-19
AGGTTGTTATAGATCAATGGTAGATCATTTCTCTGTTAAAGAAACGGCTGTAGGTTCAACTCCTACTAACAAATCAAAAACGCAAAGTCTGCCTCGGTTATATGTGAAAAGCATCTAATGCTTGACACGCAAGTGAATCAAGTCTGACGTAACTCGCAAGGTGAAATCAGTTTGTGTTAGAAGTTTCGTAGCCCGCAAGGCTTAATGGTTCGCAAGATCAACGGAAAAGAAGGCACAGAGTAGCATATAACGACTGGTCTACTGCCTGACCATAAAAACGGCGATGCTGGTAACAGACTAGGTTACTGTGTAATAGCAGGACTTAGTGGATGTCTAGAGAAGCAGTGCTCGCAAGGTGCTGTATAATGCTAGAGGTGTTACTCGGTAAGGATGTAATCTCAGTCCTCCACTATTCTAAAGCGCATTGATAACAGTGTGTTTTAGAATAGAAGAACGTTCTGCCTAATCAGCAGATAGTGTGACCCGCACGATGAGAAGTAGTGTGATAGCTACGGGTGGTAGTCTTCAAACCTAAAGGCCGCTAGCAATGCGAGAACGGTCCCTGTCGGGAAGCGGGTGGAAGCTGTGTGTGATGGTTCATTGTTCGCAAGGACATATGGGCTTGATGCAGTATAATTACCGCCGGGGGATGCAGAGCATTTCTTATTTCTATATCATAAATATCACAATGGGGGTATAGCTCAGCTGGGAGAGCAGTAGCTTTGCAAGCTAAAGGTCGTCAGTTCGATCCTGACTATCTCCACCAAACAAAGGCCCAACAGAATGTCTACTAAAGAAACTCTAGAAAAAGCCTATGGCAACATTCCTAAAGAACCGTTGCTGAAAATTGATCTTGATTGGCTTCCTACTAGTCGCGGTATTAGATACTACTGGATTAGATTAGTGAGGTTTTTTACAAGATGAGTCTATTCCCTGATAGCTCAGTTGGTAGAGTAACGGACTGTTAATCCGCTGGTCGCTGGTTCGAGCCCAGCTCGGGGAGCCAAGTTAAACGAAAGAGGCCTTAGGGCCTTTTTCCATTTGTGCGCTAAAATTATGATGTAGTATCTTAAATATTCTATATATTTCAGAATATATAACCTAAGAGGATACTATGACTGACCAAGAAAAAATTGACTTTCTAAAAAAAGTTTTCACTGAAATGTTCAAGAAAGAACTGCCTGAAATTTCTCGAGATATGCCTATACAAAATTTAGGCCTAGATAGTCTCGATATTGTTGAACTTCAAATGGAATTCGAAAAAGAGTTTGACGTTGAAATTCCTGACCCACAAGGCGATCTGAAAACTATCGGCGATCTTCTGGATCACTTGAATGTCTAATAATGTAACATCAGAACAGCTTCCAGATTTTAATCATCCCGACGAGCTTTATAAGACACTTATAAAACCTATCAGGGATGATTTCATTTCTGGTATCATCAACCAGGCTAATACTTCTGATACATTTAGTCCATGGGACAAGGACCTGTCTTGGAAAGAAAGACAAGCTCCAATTATTGAATTAAAAACTCTTGTAAAGAATTGGGCCAGCAACTGGCTTGAAAATTTAGACAAGAGAAACTTTCCTTTCATTTATATAATGAACGGAAACTCGGACTACCTTAATGATCTCTTTAGACGCAGACCAAATATTGCATTCAAAAAAGGAGATTATTCTTATTACTCCAAATGGCATCAACGTCTGGGATTACACTGCGGAGTTCTAACAGAACCAGTGCCGGTAGAAGATATTGTAGTATCATGGCCCGGATATAATTATGGTGACAGTACCGAATTAGATTTTGCACGTAAATGTAATCCTGTTCGCCTACATCTTGACTGTGCATATTTGGGTCTAGTGGAACCGATTAAGACAGATGTCACTGGATTTGAAACTGTTGCAATTAGTCTTAGCAAGTCCTTTGCTATACCTTATAATAGAATCAGCGTAGTTTTTTCTAAAACAGAACTACCAGACTTAGAAATATTAAATAAAATTGGCTATGTTAATTTGGCCGCAGTTAAGATAGCAGTGAAATTACTAAAATCTGTACCGCACGACTACTGGTGGAAGACCTATAGCGGCAAGATTGCAGAAGTGTGCCAAAGGCATGGTTTAACTCCTACAAAGAGTATAATGTTTGCCTATGACAAATATGGACGTAGACTGAGTCTAGCTCCTTATCTACGAGAGCAATAATAAAATAATGGTAGAAGATTTATCAACATTAGCTTATTTTGTTCCTACATTGCCTAGGTACGAAATAGATAGAGAAAAATTTTGGACTTGGTGGCGTGAAGTCAGCATTCCTATTACAAGGCTACAAAAAGACAGCAGAGGCAATGGCGGCGGCTACGACGGAGAATTCTGGGACGGCTTAACTATATGGCAAAAAACAGACTATCAAAAGACCATTGTATGGCGAGTAAATCCTCAGGCCAACAACGATCTGTTTGGAGAAATAGTTGACAGAGTCCATAAAGAATTGCCTTGGTATGACATTGAAGGGCTAACCTTGTGGTCAAATAAGATGTTTATTGCACCACACCAAGATGGACTACCGCGGGATAAGTTTCCCAGTGCTCCTAGGATTAATTTACTAGACGAGTGTGACAATGACACATTCTTTTTACTCAGTAAAAGAAATTTAAAGAAAACGTATCCTAATCTAAGAACAGGGTCTAACCTGTTTTTGTTTAATAATGAAAACTTCTTTCACGGCGCAGAAGCACCATTGGGAGGAAAAAAAGTTTTAATTAGAATAGATGGCCCGTTGCGTGACCCCGAAGGCCTGCAAAAATACATGCGAGAACAATTAGAGCAGGGCGCCGGCCACGGCTTTTGAAGATTTATGTTTCTTTAAAATAAATATAAGAAAGTTAAAGGAAAACACAATGGACTTGTCTAAAATTGGATACTTCATCCCCGATGTCGAACCCTTGTTTCCAAACAACATGGAATTGTTTTGGGACATATGGAACAGTAAAAAAGAGCTACTGACAAAGATGAAAAAAGATGATCTTGGTGAACTAAACAGTGCCGGGAATGATCTAGAAATGCTCTATCAAACTGCTAATTTTGAAGGTATGATTACATGGATGAAAAATGATGCATATCTTAAAGGCAGCACCTGGAAGCAGAACGTAGTTCTCGATGCGCCAGAAATGTGGCAGGCCTATGTAGATGAAATGGAAGCAAAACTTCCATGGTATCAGTGCGAAGTAGTTGTGCTATGGGCCTGTATCAAACCCGTATATTATCACATAGATCCTGCTCCTTTGACACCTGCACCGGTTGCAGTTAGAAGCCTAATCTACGACAACAATCCAAGTCCAACTTTTAAACTGAGATACAATGAAACCAAAGAAGAGCGTCATGTTCCCTATACCAAAGAGCGTAACACCTTTGGTTTTAACAATTTAAAATTCTTCCATGGTGCAGACTATGACCCCGGGCATTATAAAATTCTAATGAAGAGTTTTGGCCGTGTGCATAATAAAGAATTGTTAATTAAACAAGTAGCAGAGTCTAAAGAAAAAGGATTGGTTTGGGAAGCACAATGAACAAGTATACAGAAGATAATTTAGTTTGGACAGTATTAGATGCTCCAAGAATTCAACCTACAGATTGGGACTTCTTTTGGTCTGCATGGAATAAACATGCAGGTTCTAGTTATATCGTAAAGAGTGATCCTGCAGGAAACGTAGCATCAGAAAATTCTAAGAAAATTGATTTCTTTAAAGGATTGAACATTTATGCTGCCCATGAAAGTTTGCTCAAAGATAATCACTGGCAAGTTCCTTTTTTAGATTATAAAGAAATATTCCCCAATGTCTTGGATGACCTACATGCTGCTTTTCCTTGGGCAGAGTTCATGTTCTGTAGACTATGGATGAGTAATCAGCCTATACCTATGCACAGAGATTTTGCACCTGAACCTGGCGCATTTCGATCAATGATCTATAATGAAAATAAGAAGCCTACATTCAAAGTGTTCCATCCAAAAGGGGGAATAAATTATGTAGATCTGCCAGAGGAAAGCAATTCATTCATCTATAATAACTCGACATGTTATCATGGCAGCGATAGAGAAGACGGTGTTAACAAAATTATCTTGTTGACAATTCACAAGACTAAAGACAAGAACATGTTAAATGAACATTTGGCAAGAAGCGCCGGAAAATTTCCAGGAAGGTTTAAATATCTTCCTTGACAGGAGTAGAGATTCTATTTACAATGACTTGCTTTTGTTCATTAGTTAATTTAGACCAGCTGGCAATTTCTTCACGTGTTCTTCTGCAACCGGTGCAGACACCAGCTTCGTTTATTTTACAAATGCTACGGCAAGGATTAGGAACTAATTTCATTTTTAAGTATGTATAAGAATAAGGCAATTACCTGGACAGTGGACCCTGTTTTAGATGAAATCTATGAAGATTTAAGAAAAAAACATTACATCAAAGAGGGTCATCGGTTATACAAAAACTACAGCAAAGATCATCTTTCTGAAGTAAGTGCTAAGACTATTTATTGGGGTCATTCAGGTGAGCCCGAAATAGTTTGCAGTATTTTACAACGTTCATGCTGGCCCGACAGCACATATAGGATTTTAAATAGGCTATGGAAGCCTAAAATGCTATCGGGTCCTATATTTGATATCAGTGAAGGCTTTGCTAAAATACTAGAAGATCAAGTGGGCTGGTGCCAACTTCGAAATGCCGAAGGCATGTTTATGAGCCGTGAAGGTGATGGCAAGTGGCAGAAGTGGGCTGGGGAAAAATTAGGCAAGATGACCGGCCTAAAATTTCAACTACCCTATGATAAATTTCTAACCTGTAGCAACGAAGATGACGAAAGTTGCTGGCAGCGTATCATTTACTACGGCAATCCAGAAATAGTCAAGCACTGGAAAAATATACCCAATCCTGCAAAAAATGGCCTTCGAAGACTAGACATGTCTGATCTAGATGCTCTTAAGGATCTAGTTTCGGCCAAGGGCGGAGTCAGGGACCTTATAGCAGAAGATTTAGCACATGTTTTGACCTACAGAGCACGTTGGTTAGAAGGTATGCAAAAGCACTATCTAAACCCCGACGATGATAGTCATTACCTCTATGGATGGTATGAAGAAGATAAACTGATCAGTTGCATGGGCTGGCGCAGTGACTTACCTGCACCCTGGGATGATGGTTGGGTAGTAGGAAATTTAAAAAGTAGGCCCGGCTACACAGTTCGATCAAATGGTATGCTAGAACTTTGGAATAAGATGTTTGAAATCTGTGAAGGCCAAGGACTTAAACGTTGGCACATGGTTATCCCTGAAGGCAACAGTCGCAGATATCAGGCTGTGGCAGATAGATATTTTAAAGATATTGACTCGAGTTATGATTATGACTGGAGTGTCATAGTTCCTCCTAACACAGAACCTGATATTGACTGGGTTTGGGGAAGCATGGGCAGGATACTGCTAAATACTGAAATACGGGTAAGAACAGGCACTAAGAAGTGGCAGTATCTGGTACCTAAGACTTATAATTGGAATAATAAAAATGCTTAAGAGCTTGACCTTTAAAGAATTTGTTGTAAGAACATTCAAATACAAAACCCTCTGGGGCGGCCTGGTTCCTATGAATTTAATCGCAGTAGGAGCAATTATCGCAGCATTTATGGGCTATTGGTCTACGATCAACTGGCTATATCTTGCACTGGGATACTTTTGTATCATGATGTTAGGCATAACAATTGGTTATCATAGATACGTCAGTCATAAAAGTTTTGAAACTTGGACTCCTATTAGATATGTGCTGTTGTTCTTTGCAGGTCTAGCAGGACAAGGCAGTCCGATTTTCTGGACAGCAACTCACAGAGAATTGCACCATCCTTATAGCGATGGCGAAAAAGATCCACACAGTCCTAATAGAGGTATTTTCACCAGTTGGTTCTTGTGGCTATGGAAGATTGAAGAAACAGATATCAACTATAGAAACATCGTGGACCTATTAAAAGTTAAAGAGTATCAGTTCATTCACAAGCATTACATGGAATTATACTGGGCGGCGAACTTAATTATTGCACTAATCAGCTTTGACTTCTGGTTATGGTTCGTTGTTGTGCCTAGCTTTATTACATTCCACAGCTACTCTGCTACAAACTGTCTAAATCACATTAAGAGCCTAGGCTATAAAAATTATGAAACCGGTGATAACAGCGTTAATGCTCCAATACTGTTTCCTTTTGTTATGGGCGAGTGCTGGCATAACAACCACCATGGTGATGTTAAGGCCTACCATTTTGGTCGTGTAAACTGGTGGGAAGTAGATCCAAGTGGAGTTGTCATTGATTTAATTAAAAAGAGAAGTTGATGCCAGGTGATAGTTTTTATTTTAAGTATGTCGATGTTAATATCAACGATACCGAAATAAACAATTTTATCACTGCATATCCTTTACTCGAGTCAAGATTTGAATTAATACCCGTGGATAGTGTAAGATCTTTTTTACCTACAATTTTTAATTGGTTTAAAGAAAATAAATTAGAACCTAAAACAGCAATTCTAATTAATCATTCTCCCGGGTTTAAGCAAGAAATACATTCTGATCCTATGCCAAATAAAACGGTTTTAGCATTAAACATTCCATTAAATAAATTGGCAGAAATGTCCGTTACTAGAATTTATGATGTCATAGAAGATGCCAGTCCACAAAATTGTAGCATAGGACAACAGAGCTTAAACTACTTGAGTTACAATTCTTCTCAAGTAAAAAAAATAACAGAATATACATCTCAAAAACCAGTGCTGGTAAATATTTCAAAGCCGCATAGTGCCTGGAATAACACTTATCATCGTCGAGGAGTTCTTACTTTTCGTTTTAAAGAAGATCCATGGTTTTTAATCAATTAAAGGAATAATATAATGAAGGGCATAGGCGGAAGACCATATATCGATTGTCAAGAACATATTGACATTCAAACACTAAAAGACATGAACATGGAAATCTGCATGGGTATTGCTGCCAGCGATATCAAAGCAGGCGTTTATGGGCCAGGCGTAGTTGAAAGCGAACGCTATGGTAATTTCATGATGATGAAAAGTAAATTGTCCCGGGACCCAGCGGCTGATGAATACGGATGGAACCGCATGACACATAATCAGCAAAACACATTTGCTAAGTTATATTTTCATCTTTATAATCCCAGCACAGTGGTTTACCTAAGAGAACCAGCCAAAGGCATTGATCCTTTAATTGCCTATAGAAAAAAAGCCTTTACTGAAGGTTGGGAGTGGACCAATAATGTTAAAAACTTTCCTAAATTAAAAGTTTGGTTGGATAGCCTAATAGGCACAGTGTTCCAAGAATATGGAAGAATCTTGTTCTTTTTACACGAACACGATTGTAAATTATTAACACACAGAGATGGCATTGCCAGTATGCCCCATAAAAATGAATTTTTATGGATTAACCCAACTGGAATTAAGAAGTTCTTTGTCTATGATGAAACTAACGATCAAAGACACAATGTGGATTCCCCCGTGGCCTTTTTTAATGATTTAGACATGCACGGGGGAGATACAAATGAATGTATGACATGGACACTGAGAATTGATGGTGTATTCACTGAAGAATTCAGACAGCGTGTCAACATCGATCACTTGACTACGTATTGATCAAGCAGATTCAACTACTACTTCAATTCTATAACCACTGTGGGACTGCGTTTCTAATTGGAGTTGCTTTTTAAGATAAATTTCAACCAGTTGATTTTTAATCTCTTCGGCACGAGCAGCATCTGCTTCTTCGATGGTTAATTTTGTTACCCAATTTACATTGCCACCATTGGGTTTAAATTGAGTTACCTTGAGCGGGTAGTTTCTGAATTTGTCAAAGTTTTCGATAGCTTCATCAATACTTTGTCCGCCAGTTTCAATCAAATGTTCAGTGGCTGACTTTTTCTTGTTAGGGTTGAACATACTGGGTGCAGTGTCATCCCAAATAGGCCCACCGAGCCAACTAACATTAATCACATACATAGTTTATCTCCTAAGTTATACGACTATTTAATGACTAATATCTAAAATTAATTTATCCAAAATATTTGACATATATCCACTACATCTGTATAATAGACACATAAGTTAATAAGTTTTGGCAGTTAAACGGGGCATGAGAATCCGTAAACTGCCCGGAGAAAAGAAAGATAGAGGGCTGACGCTATTATCGTATCTTTTGAAAGAGAAACGATGACTAAACTCTGGCAACTAGGCTTCACTGCCTAGTATACCTATGTGAACTGGTCCCTATTATAATCAACTTTGTGATTTGCTCTCCAGGAATATATAGGTCTCTGTGCTTTGTGCATTGTGACTTGTTGGGAAAATTGCTTCCCTGTATATTGTCCTGTTGGTTACTCGCTTTCTTGACTCTGTCTTTATTTTGTTGTATAATCTGTTTTTAGAAAGAACTAAATGGCCTACGATCCACGATCAATCAAATTACCTAAGGCAATCAAACGAGTTGCCGCCACTGAACTAGATGCACACAAACGTGGTGCTCTAATTCGCAGTTATGTTAAGATCCTTGAAGACGATCGTCTGCAAGGCAAGGGTAGAAAATCTAAAGAAGGTAAAAGGGTATAAAAATGAAGCTAACACTACGCAAGGCCAATGCTGTTCAGCTGGCTATCAATGACATTGTCAAGGGTCTGAAGTTTGACAACACTGTGGCTCTCAACGAGTTTCAGGATGCAGAAGCAGTTCTGCAGGCAGCTACGGCTCGCTTTATGGCCAATGTCACTCGTCGTAAGAGTCTAGTAGAGGCTCTGCGTGACATTCGTCTAGCAGTGGGCACAGCCAATCACCAAGCTGGTATTGATCGTCGTCTGACTGAAATCGCGCATCTAGAAAAGCAGATTCAGTTCTTCAACGGACTAGCACAGGCAGACACTCTGCGTGACAGCATGGATGTTATTAAGGGCAAGCTGGACAAGATCCGTAATCGCAAGGAAGAAAGCCGCTTGTATGGCTACAACGACAGCGTCAGCACTGGCCTCTTCGCTGAAGCAGATGTTGAAGCGTTCAAGACTGCACTCAAGGACATGAAGAAGGCCAAGCAGAAGCTACAGGACGAAGTGTTGGAATTAAATGTCCGCACTGAAATTGAAGTCAATGACAGTGTTGCCGCAGTCTTGACACAAGAAGGTCTTGTATAAATAATAATCTATCGCGGGATACGTCAGTTGGTAGACTACCGGGCTCATAACCCGGAAGACGGAGGTTCGAGTCCTTCTCCCGCAACCAAACAACCCGGAGCCAGCGGCCGTTAATTTGCTGGGGTCAATTGTCTGCACCATAAAAGACGCGGCGCATTGGATCTGCCGCAAGGCCCGCTATTCATGGGCGACTTGAAAAATCACAAAGGCAGGAACGCTAACCTGTCTAAATAGAAAAATACGTAGACGGAGTAGACAGCCCAGTCTAAGGGCTCTTGTGGTGAGAGATGCTTAGACACTTTATCTAAACTTTCTGTAGTAGCTACACTGGAACAACTGAAATACTTGCCAATTCTAGACAGAGCAAGGACCGGCCAGGAAGAGCGGGGCTACCAAGGATTCAAGCGCCGCAGAAAGTTTAGATAAAGTGCGGGTAGACAGGACAAGGGGCGTCCAGCAGCCTTCCAAGCTGAAGATCGCGGAGTTCGACTCTCCCTACCCGCTCCAAAATAAAAAGGAATAGTTATGGCACATGAAGCAGGCAAAGGATCTAGCCCAAGACCGTTTAGTGTTGATCATGATGAATATGCTAAACGATGGGAAACCATTTTTGGTCATAAGAAGAATTTAGAACAACAAAAACAACAAGAACAACCATCAGAAGAAAACAAATCCGAAAATAAAAATTAAATAGAATATAGGAAGTTTAGCTCAGTGGTAGAGCAACGCCCTTACAAGGCGAAGGTCAGTGGTTCGACCCCACTAACTTCCACCAAACATCGGGGCGTAGCGCAGCCTGGTTAGCGCATCTGCTTTGGGAGCAGAGGGTCGTGAGTTCGAATCCCACCGCCCCGACCATTTATTCTATGGCATTTAAGATTTTACTTTGTGGCGATGACTGCGTTGACGTTTACCAATATGGACATGTAGAAAGACTTAGTCCTGAAGCACCTGTACCAGTCGTTAAACTGGATCACTACAAAAAAATCGCCGGCATGGCTGGCAATGTCAAGAAAAACCTACAACAATTAAACTGCATAGTAGACTATCGTCATACTGATACCAATATAAAAACTAGAATGTTGGATATCAAAAGCGGACAGCACATGTTACGCATTGACGATGATAAAAATTGCAGTCCCTTAGAATTAAATTTTGATCCCACAGGATACGATGCAGTAGTCATCAGCGACTACTGCAAAGGCACCGTAACCTACGAATTCGTCGAACAATTAAGACAGCAGTATTCAGGTCCTATATTTGTAGACACTAAGAAAAAAGACCTTAAAAGGTTTGAAGGTTGCTTTGTTAAAATCAACGAGCAAGAATATAATACAACAACGTCCGTGCCCCGGGACATTATCGTTACATTGGGCGCAGAAGGTTGTAGGTATCAGGATCGAATCTATCCTGCACCGCGAGTAGAAGTAGTAGATGTTTGCGGTGCCGGGGACACATTTTTGGCAACACTCTGCTATACATATCTAAAGACACAAAATATTCACGATGCTATAATGTATGCTAATAAATCCGCATCAGTAACAGTAAAACATCTAGGAGTATATGCTCCTAGTTTAAGTGAGTTTGAAAATGACTAAACTAAGCAAAAGCCCCGAACGATTTACCTTCCAAAGAGATGGTTATATACAGCGCATGGCTGAAGAAGGCAAAACTCCAGATAACAACGACGATGTAAAGGCCATGGTTGAATACTACGCCAGCTGGAACGAAAAGGCGGAAGAACAAGAAGCCGATCCAGAATGGGCAGAAAACAATATGGAATACGATCTGCGTTCTGCCCAATGGATGCTAGATAAAGTTCGTGCAGATGATGCATACGCACAAAACCTCTATGCTGCCATGTGCAACAATGATTTTCAAAAGAATGAGTTTATGCCATTGCTTGCCGGAAAAACCTGGGGGTGCAGTTGGAGATATGCCGGCGGTATCATTGCAGACATGCGTCAAGAAGGTGACTACATTGATTGGTATTGTAGTGGCATTAGAGGCGGCATGGACTTATCCGGTGACGGAGAACCAATGGAACTAACTGAGGAACAACTGCACCGAAAATCAATTCTTGATAGATACGTCGGTGAAAGTGTAGTCACTGATGAAATTCGAGCAGACTTAAAACGTTTAGGCTGGGAAGTTGTGAACGATACTGGCGAATAATGCTATAAATAGCATTATGGAACAATATAAACTACCCCTATGGCAGCTATTCTGTCACATCATGGCAGTCTACTGCCTTTTTACTTTTAGTCTCACTGACTTTGCCCACTCCTTTGCAGTCTATTTTGTCACAGGCTGTTTGGGCATCACAGTAACCTTTCATAGATTACTCACACACAAGAGCTATGAGACTCTGCCCATTATTCGTCGAATAGGCACAGTGTTTGGCGTGCTGGGTGGAGTAGGCAGCGCCATTGGCTGGGTAAGTATACACAGAGAACATCATCGCTACAGCGACAAAGAGCTAGATGATCCGCACACACCACATCGTCATTTAGGATTTATCAACAGCTTCTACGGCAGCATATTTCAGGAACCTAAGGTTCGCTATGTAACTGACCTACTGCGTGATAAATTCCAAGTTCGTATGCATGAACATTATTGGAAAATCAATATGCTTTATGCAGCCATTCTCTATTACATTGGCGGTCTGCAGGCCTGGTTAGTGTTCCACGTTTTCCCTAGTTTTATTCTATGGACTGCTATGGGCTTTGTCAACACCTTTGGTCACTTATACGGCTACAGAAATTACCCCGACACCAGAGAACAAAGTCGTAACAATTGGTTCGCAGGTTTACTAGCTTGGGGTGAAGGATGGCACAATAACCATCATGGCGATCCTGCTAATTACAGCTTCCAGGTCAAGTGGTGGGAATTTGACATGAGCAAGTGGGTAATTAAATTAATTAAAACATGAAAACTGTCAGCTATTATTCTTTAACGGGGAATCAGCGGCAGGATTTTTTAAGTTATTTGTCAACAGTCACAGACTCTAGTCCTGCATTTGAAAATATGTGGGACGCAGACTGGACAAATAAACCCAACACTCTGCCCTATATATTAGAACGAACAGATAAATTTCAAAGTCCCCATGGGGACTATTTTATCATCTATGATGATCTACAGCCTGTGGGCATGGGTGGCATTTATTTTAGTAGTTTTAATAGATTTATTGCCCTGGCTGGAGTAAGAACATGGGTCAACCCTGCCTATAGAAATCGTGCTCTGCTAAAAGAAAATCTCTTGCCCTATCATAAGGCTTGGGCTGTGAAGAATAATTGCAGACAGGTTGCACTGACATTCAACGAATACAATAAAAATATCGTAGAAATATTCAAAAGAAATCGCGCCGGCACACCAAGACTAGAGCACAATCTTTTTTACAACGGACTAGTAGAAGTAGGCTTTCCCGTTGTCATACAAAAAACGCCACAGTGGGTAATATACGAACCCCTGGACCAGGACTGGAAGTTTAATTGGGAAATGATTCAAGCTCAATAAATATTTTAATGAATTTCAGTTATATTAAATTTCCGCAATTACCCGAAGAATACATACAGCCCTGTAGGGATATGCTGCCTCTTATTGGCGCCAGTGCGTTCTTAAACAAAGTCAATGAACTAGAAGGGCCTGCTGTTCGTCTGACCTATGTGCCAGCACTGGCACAGCGTTGGATATATGAAAACATAGTATTCAAATACTTTACACATATATCTCAGAATTTAATGATGCCTTTTATTCATGTAAGTCAGCATACTCCTAATCCAGAACGTGGCCCCGAAAGTCACCCTATACATTTTGATTATGGAAGAAAATATGCCTTTAATTATTTTATAGATACAGGCGGAGATAATGTATGGACACATTGGTACGATAATGATAGAAATCGTATAGAAAGTCATCGTGTAGAACCTTTTCGCTGGCACATAATAGCAGTAAATCCTGAACTGCACAGTGCCGACGGCATTGAGCCAGGACGTAAAAGAATCTGTATTAGCTTAAATTGGGACCCTCCCATTCCCAAGCCTCAGTTTAATGCTAGGGAATATTGGCGAGATTTACTAGAATGAATTATTTCGAAATCGCCGATTATAATCCTCTTAATAAAGAATTTCAGTGGCCCACTGAATTTGTGCCTATTAGGCGCTACAGTCCTGAAGTGGCACTCAGCACCGAGGCCAGGGATAAATTCCAATTATTAGGATTTGATCTAAGAGAGGTCCAGTTGTTTACTACGCCGCCACGGACTGTCACACGTATACACATAGACGGCAACGAATTTATCAGCAAAAGTGCCATTAATTATGTAGTAAACGGCCCTGGGCTAATGAAATGGTATAAGCTAAAAAATAAAATTAATTGGACCAGGACCACTGAAGCAGGCACAGTCTATATGCCATTTGAACCCGAGAACTGTATAGAAGTGGATCAATTGGCCATTACAAAATTAACTCTGGTAGAAGTCTGTCAGCCACACAATATTGTCAACGACACTGGAGATTACAGATATTGCTTCAGCATTAGATATAATAATGTCTCGGATTTTTCCAGCACCCGGGAAAAAATTAAAGCCTGGACCTAAATTCTATCCAATATTAAATCTGCCATTTTGGCATGACTGGCTAAGCCAGGATGACTTAGATCTCTTGCAAGATCATTTTCAATAAAACAGAAATCATTTTCAATAGTAAACATTAAAAATTTAATGCCCATGCTATTACAAATTTGTTCTATGGCCAGTGAATTTTTTAATTGATTTAGCCTGGCATTTTCGTTGTCCATGAGCCAGCGTTGATAGTAAATCATATGACCCGTCGACGACGATGGACGATAATTTATTATTTCTTCGCCCACTAGCTCGATTCTGCTGCTGTCCGGAGACATTAGAATTACCATTTTAGGTTTAATCCTGGATAGCCAATATTCAGCTAGACGAAATGCAGTATCATTGGATGAACCCGACACAGCCAAATTACAACAGTGTAACTCTAGTTTGTCTGAAACCAAACTAGGAAATATATTTTCCAATGGAAGTCCAATCCCAAAAGTAATACTACAGCCTAAGTATACTATAGATCCTTCTTGAAATTCAGCTGATCTGAATCCATTGCTGTTAAACTTATAGGTAATCGTTCGATCCAACCAACCCAAGCGAACAAGATCCTCGTGCCTTTCAATGAGATTTTTATTGTAAGTTTCTACATCATCGTAGGGATACCATAATAATTCCTGATTGGCATATTTTTTATGGTGATGGTTTGGCTCCATGGTAAAATATTTAGTGCAAATAAATAAGCGCAGATGGATAAATTTATACAACTTTCAACAGGCTCCACCTGCACAGCAGAAATTTTAAAATTTGCTGAATCTAATACAAATTGGCTGCATAAAAATGCCTTTGATTTAGTTGTGGTCCCGTTTCACATTCTTGCCCATGACAGTATTATTAAAAGAATATCCAATAAATTCAATTCTACTCCGGTGATTTTTAAAATGCCTCCTTGGCAGTTTTATAGGTTTCACACAGATGCTGCCCGTGGCAGCGCCTTAAATTTATTTCTAAGCGGCGCAGACAGTCAGACATATTATGGAGAAGATACTCCAGATGAAGAAGTCGTGACAATTACAGAATTAAATTATCAAAAAGACTGCTATTATCTTTTAAACACACAGATTAAACATGCTGTCATTAACAGAAACAATGTTAGGTATATGTTTAGCCTAGGCATCAACGCAGACTATGCTGCCGTCAGAGATTTTTGTTTGGAAAATCATCTATGACCAAAAGCTGTGCCTGGGTAGATAATATGATATCCGTTGAAACAGATGGCTACACAAGGCCCTGCTGTGGGGAGACTGGATTTGCAGCCAGAATTAGTCCTATTAGTAACGGAATAATGACTGCATTTAATCATCCTAAACTCCTGGAACTAAAGCGTAATTTAGACACAACTGGTTATTCATCCTTGACCAACTATGCCTGTTACAGGTGCACAGAATTAGAAAATAAAAATCATGACAGTCTAAGAACACTGACGGCCAGACTCAGCGATCGCAGAGAGTTAAGGGCCATACAATTTAAAATGAGCAATAAATGTCAATTGACCTGTGCTCACTGCGGCCCGGATCGTAGCAGCGGATGGCGCAAATATCTAGGCATTAGTCCGCATGTCATTGACGCATTTACAGTAACTGATGATTTTTTACTTGAGCTAGCAGAATTATTACCCAATTTAGATCATATTAAATTCACAGGCGGCGAGCCTTTTTTAGATCCTGCACACTATAAAATATTAGAATTTTTACAAAATTACGACCGTAGGCACTGTAAATTAGTCTATATAACAAATGGACTAATAAAACCCAGACTGGATTTATGGCAGGGTTGGCACAGTGTAGAATGCAGTATCAGTATAGAAGGGCATGGTGAAACCTATGAGTGGTTTAGGCGTGGCGCAACGTGGGAAGAAATAAATGACAGTGTGCCCGTAATTATAGCAAACAGTCAGGCCAGCATCAGCTACAGTATAACGCCCTGGACCATTGCCGATTATGATAACTGTAAAAATTATTGGAATCTACCCATGCATACATTTGCTGTGGTATATCCTGCAAGATCCGGCATGGCCAATTTTCCTCGTCACTTGGCTGAAAAATATTTTGCTGGCGCCCCTTTCAGTGAACTCAGCGCCGATCAGGGCAATTTAAAAATGTATCAGAACTTTGCCCAAGAATGGGATGCTAAATGGCAAACACCAGGCTGGGCAGAACAACTTTATCCGTGGTTAAAAAATGCATAAAATAATTGAAAATTTTGTAGATAAAAAGCTCAATGAATATCTATTAGGAATATTCAACAGAGAAATTCACTATAACACCAGGACTATGGAAAAAGCGTCATTGCCCATGCAGGACGCTGAGTTCGTCGGCTGTATAAATGAAATAATTAGCAGTGTCACTGGCGCTAAAGATTACCTAATAGTAGGCGATAATTTCTATAGGCACGCTATCAGTTATTTCCCTCACTGTGACGCCATTGAAGATTCAGCCTGGATGAATATTGTAATTCCACTGAGACTGGAAAATTCTCGCGGCCAGCAGAAATTTATTGTATTTGACCAGACATGGCAGGGGCAAAATGCTACTTGGGTAGGGAATTTAAAATTAGAGGGAGATTTTTACAGCAATAAAAAGATATCCGAGAGACCCTGCGACAGCGATCTATTACAGCAGAGAACCAATGCTGATCTGCCCATGGACATATGGCAGCACATGGACAACAAATATTTTAATAGAGATTATTTTTACAGTATGAGTGGCAGGGCCTATGATTGGACTCCGGGCAATATCATTGTATTTGACAGCCAGCATATTCATGCCACTGGACAAATGCAGTGTGAATTTAAAACAGGTCTCAGCATAAGGATTGCACACAAATGAAATATGCCATAACTGGACATACGCAGGGCGTGGGTAAACGTGCGTTTGAAAGACTAAGTCCTGATGCCAGAGGCTTTAGTAAAAGCACGGGCTATGATATTACCATCAGAGAGCATAGACAGAGAATAATTCAAGAATCTCATGATTGTGATATTTTTATTAATAATGCCACTGATGGGTTTGGGCAAACTTATCTGTTAATAGACTTGGCCCGAGCCTGGCAAAATCAGCCTAATAAAAAAATAATAAATGTTGGCAGTAGAATATCTGAAATATTGCTACCTGAAAATATGTTACACTTGGCTGAATATCAAGCAGAAAAAATATCAGTTAAAACAATGTCATTGAGATTATCCCCATTGGTTAAATGTAAAATTGAATATAGATGGTTTGCCTATGTGGGTACAGAAAAGATACTTAAAAAATATCCCCATTTTAAGCCCGGTGATTATATATCAGAAGATCAGGCTGTAGATATAATACTTTCATAAATATTAATATGTTCAAACAATTCAAGGGATATTATCCTAAATTTAATCAGTTGGTACAGTGGGCCACTGCGCTGGTAGAAGAAAAAAACATGGCTGCGGATTTAATAAATTATCCAGACGGCCAGCTGGCAGTGCAAACAGATGACGACTCAGTAACTGATTGGTGTCGTGGCATAGGAAAAAGCACAGCTAAAACACCAGAATGGGAACATCAGTTTTCTAAATTGCAACCTGTATTACAGGATTCAGTGGTAGCAGAATATCTGGATTGGCTAGCTGTTCCTGTATACAGGACCAGAATAATGGTAAGTAGGCCCAAGAGTTGCTACAGTATTCATCGCGACTACAGCCCTAGATTGCATCTGCCATTGATAACTAATAAACAATGCTATTTTGTTTTTAAAGACCCTGCCGAGTTCATACACATGCCTGCAGATGGACAAACCTATTGGGTTGATACCAGAGCAGATCACACGTTTATGAATGGCAGTGTAGAAAATAGACTACATCTAGTAATGATTGTAAAGGACTAATATGATTACAGTAACAGAATCAGCAACTAATAAAGTAGCTGAATTAATGCAGGAAGAACAGACCACACAGGCTCTGCGTATATTTGTGCAGGGCGGTGGCTGCTCAGGTTTTCAATATGGCTTTGCCTGGGATGCTGATGTCAATGAAGATGACTTTGTTGTAGAGCAAAAAGATGTTAAGTTTATTGTAGATGCAATGAGTATGCAATACCTGTCAGGCGCTACCATAGACTACAAAGAAACATTTGAAGGCAATAACTTCGTTATTCAGAATCCCAATGCTGAAACCACATGTGGATGTGGCTCCAGTTTTGGAGTTTAATTTACAGGCTTGAATCTAGCATTTCCTCTAAGGTCCACACTCTCACGAGTTGGACCTTTTCTTACTTCATCAAAGTAAAGAACCTGTGTGGGACGATTCTGCACACGGCTAACAAAGCTACGATAGATACCATACTTAAAATAAACAGGTGTTGTGTTAATAGTATTTGGGCCTTTAATATCTGCTTTTAGTTGTCCGTTAACCCATACCATTAATTCGCCATCTGCGCCTGTGCTCCAGCGAGCATAGACCAATACAGTATGCCAACGTCCTCTGAGTTCCTGAGCACTGACTAATGGATACCAATCTCTATTAACGTATAAAGACTTGGCGCTTTCTATACGCAGGCCGTAAATGCCATTTCTCTGTATGAATAAAACAGCAGGCGCACTGACATCGCGTTGATGGAATTGTCCTACTGTGGTGGTCACAGGACTTATGTCGGGCCATGTTTGATCAAACAATACTGCCCAACTGTACCATGTAGGCTGTCCTAGTTGAGTATAGGGTTTGAGCTCGCTCATTTCAACACGTTCTCTATCCATGGCGCAGTCGCTCCAGCCAGGCTGGGCACTGCAATCTCCCTGTCTTAGTTCGAAACGTTCGGCTCTTTTACCAGCATACACTGGTTCTCTTTTATCACGTTCGCTGGCTATGATGCCCCATGGGGTATCGCTAAGACTTCTTTGGAATCCTGTATACTGTGCTTGGCTAACTAAAGGTAGCAGAGCAGCAATAAATAATGCTATAATCTGTTTCATTACAATCTCCTATGAAAATATTTAGCGACACTTTTAAGTTATACGCATACAAAAATAAAGACCGTTGTGATCTTAGTATCAGAGTCCACGACGAATTGGTTATAACATTCAAACTGACTCACAGTGAACTAACCGAATTACTGGAAAAATCATCACAGCCCGAAGGTGTCAGCGTCAATACCAAAGCAGGTAATTTTTGGTATGTTACCCGTAAGAAAAGCATCGATGCTGTTAGGATAACCGCAGCCATTGCAGGTGTTGACTTTAATTTTAGAGTCAGCTATACTGACTGGGACCAGCTGAAAGTTACCTACGAACAGCAAATGGCCTACCCGATGCCCTGGGACGATAAATGATAGTTCAAAAGATAACTGAAGCAGTGATCTACGAAAGCCCCGACGGTGGGCAGACAGTGTATGTGAGGAAGTCAGGTGAATCGCACAGAGAACTTCATTGGCAAAGTCCAGAGAAAATAGAACTGCTAAAAACCTTAGAAGAAGATAAACTATGGGGCAACATTCGCAGAGCGGCCAAAACTAACCCAACGCTACAACGGGCGCTGGATGAAGCAGTTATGATTTATAATCTTTCAAAATAATTGACACATATTGATTTTTCCAGTATAATACAATATAGTTGATTAACTCTGGAGATTGATATGACTATGCATTTAGCACATCCTGCACTGAGTCTTGGCGGTAAGCGCAAAGGCAAGCAGAAGTTTCGTAATGCCGCAGAAGCCCGTAAAGCTCGCGAGCTGGCGGAAAATTGGGAAAACATGCAAAGGCAGTGGCAGGATTTTAAACCCTTTAGCGGGCATTCTAGCAAGTCTAAGACGTCAGTGAAAAGTATTAATCCCTTAGTAGCACAACCTCACGTCAGGGACACTGGCCCGCGGATTCCCAGCCTCAATGGTGGACGTGACATGGCCCCGGCTGTAAAAAAGGATGCACCTGTTTATACTGGCACTAAAATGATCGGTATTGGTACCATGCACAAGAGTAATTCGGTGCCAATCTTCACTGATGATGAAGCTAAGGCGATTTCCAGTATGCGTAGGTAAATATATGCACTTATGTTTATAACAAAATCAACATGGAGCCTTAGGTGCACCAACTTACAATGTGGCTATGCTTATAGCCGCGAAACTGGAGAACCAGATGTTGTCTGCCAAAGATGTGGCGGCTTTGTTGAAGTCAACGAACACATAACATTCGTTGATGTAAACTACATTCAAATTGAAGATAATAAATGACCTACGTCGTAACTGAAAATTGTATTAAATGCAAATATACAGACTGTGTGTCAGTATGCCCAGTAGATTGTTTTGTAGAAGGTCCAAACTTTCTAGCAATTAATCCAGATGAATGCATTGACTGTGCAGTCTGCGTCCCGGAGTGTCCGGCTGATGCTATCTATGCTGACACAGATGTTCCGGCAGATCAACGACATTTTATTGAATTAAACGCTGATCTGGCCAGAGAGGGCTGGCGCCCTATCACCAGGAAAAAAGATGCGCTTCCAGACGCTGATGAATGGAATGGCAAACCTGGTAAACTTAATCTACTTGAAAGGTAAACACTATGAGCACTTATGCAATATATCGAACCGCCGGCGAAATAAACAGCGCCATGAGCCGTGTATACGGCAATATGAGTTTGGCTGTAATCACATCAATGATCGTCAGCTACTTGGTAGGAACTAGTCCTGCCCTACTACAATTCTTCTTTACAGGTGTAATGAAATGGATTGTAATTTTTGCACCGTTGGTAGCAATTTTTGCCATTACATTCGCCATGGACAAGGTTAATCGCAGTGGCGCACAGTTAATGCTACATGGATTTGCCGCACTAATGGGCTTGAGCTTTGCTACAATCTTTGCAGTCTATAATATGGGCAGTATTGTCAGTGCTTTTATGGGCGCCGCAGTATTGTTTGGCTCAATGAGCGTTTATGGTTATTTTACCAAACGTAACTTAGACAGTCTGGGCCAGTTTATGTTTGTTGGTCTGATTGCTATTGTTATTGCCAGCATTGTTAATATCTTTGTCGGTAGCACAGTATTTCAAATGGTAATCAGCGCACTGGCTATCATTATTTTCCTAGGCCTGACTGCCTATGACACACAGAAGATTCGAGAAGAAGTCAGCATTGACAACAACGGTGTTGCTGAGATTCGCGGAGCACTGACGCTTTATATGGATTTCATTAATATCTTCATCAGTCTTCTACAGCTATTCGGAGAAAGAAATGAATAATGGATCCTAGACCTAAAGTAGGAGACGAAGTCGGCGGCGGCATTGTCTATAATATCAATCTACAAGACATACACGAAAGCAAGGATGTTCGATCCTTGTTTATGAATAAGAGAGTTTTGGTATTTGGCGGCCCCGCTCCTTTTAGTCGCTTGGACACACAGCAGGCCAAAGAGTATGCAGAATTTGGCCAAGCATTGTTAGATGCTAATCTAGACTTTGTCTATGGAATTTATTGTCAAGATGCTTTTGTAATGAAAGAGTTTGACAAAAAAATTAGAGAAGATTTTCCTAACCACAAGGTTGATTTTTTCGGTGATGGTGATGGCTTTTTTACAAGAGCACATCAGCTAGAATATAATTTTACTTTTCAAGGGCTCAGCATGAGATCAGTAAGATATGCTATGGTAGTCAATAACTGTAATATTGAACACGTGGCCATTGATGAATACCAATTAATCGAACAAACCAGCGTCTTAAAGATCTTAGAATGGCTAGACAAATCCAAGTAAAAGATATAATCGAATTGGTGCGCGAAATAGACAGCGAAGATCCTATTGATTGGGGTATGCTGAATATTGATGAAACTCAGGCCACCGAACTGGTTGCAAATAATTTATTAGAGCAGTATAATACTATATGGGCCGACATGCCTGACAATGAAAGAAACATTGTTATGCTGGCCACCATTACCAAATTGGTAGTAGAAAACTTTACGCTCAACTTAAAATTAATGCAACGATGAAACCTAGATTTCAAAAACTCTACAACAACATCGCCCACGAAGTGGCCAAAATGAGTCATGCTCGTAGGCTTCAAGTGGGCGCAGTCATAGTTAAAGATGACAGAGTTATCAGTATGGGCTATAATGGCATGCCTGCAGGCTGGGACAACAACTGCGAAGATAAAGAATGGTGCAGTGGTGGCGGCTGGTTAAGTCCTGAAGAGATTGAAGAAGGTTGGCCACATGAAGGCACATATCTCGATGCAGAGGGCAATACTATGCAGGGTCGCTATAGGCTAAAAACAAAACCAGAGGTCCTACATGCAGAATCAAATGCCATTGCAAAACTGGCAAAGTCTAATGACAGTGGTGACGGGGCTGATTTATTTGTTACTCACGCTCCTTGTATGGACTGTGCTAAACTGATTTTTCAGTCAGGTATTCGTCGTGTATATTTTAATCAAAACTATCGCGATGATTCGGGCATCCGCTTTCTACGTGCCAGCGGAGTAGAAGTTATCAAACACGAGGAATAATATGACTGAACAGAAAAAAAGTTGGATTTTAGATGTGCAAGAAGACCCGGACACAGGCGATGCAATGATTCAGTTCCCTGAAGAATTTTTAGGAATGACAGGCTGGAAAGAAGGCGATCTTTTAGAATGGATTGATAATAAAGATGGCTCCTGGACGCTGGTTAAAAAAGACACTAAATGAGTGACATTATGTTAGACATCGAGACGTTGGCCACAACGCCCGATGCTGTTATTATTACACTAGGCGCTATTCGATTTGATCC
>JACCED010526585.1_pt1 | contig 22541 bp, 20 predicted proteins | sample 7455021 | NCBI WGS metagenome assembly JACCED01 (sample SAMN15323456, study PRJNA562643) | freshwater metagenome | isolation source: river surface water | place: USA:Blue River Watershed | collected 2017-08-19
ATGTTTCGGCGATCTGAAAGCATCTGCCCACGCCTAAACGCCAAATTGCGCGTGGCGCTAATCCGATGAGTTCAGTGCCATCCATTTTGATCGAGCCTCGGTCGGCCTTGAGTTGACCGTTCACCATATTGAAGGTCGTCGATTTGCCTGCGCCGTTTGGTCCGATCAGGGCGAGCAATTCACCTGCCTTTAGGTCGAAATCAATTCCATCAACAGCTTTCACACCACCGAAAGATTTTCCAAGTCCGCGGACTGTCAGCAGAGTCATGCGGCCTCCTTGCGTGCTGCTTTAATGCGCTCTGTGATTTGCGCAGCAAAGCCCGCAATGCCCTGAGGAAAGAGCAAGACGAGCAATAGAATAATTGCGCCGAGCATGGCGCGCCAATACTCTGTATTGCGCGCAACGGTGTCGTGTAGCCATGTAAAGGTAAACGCACCCACGATCGGACCGGCAAGAGTTTGAATTCCACCCAAGAGCACCATCACTAAGCCATCAATCGAGCGACTCACATGCAAGCTTTCCGGTGAAATGCTTCCCTTGGAGAACGCAAATAGGGCGCCTGCTAGGCCGGCAAACGTGCCCGCCACGATGAAGGCAACCCATTGTATTTTCTTGATATCGATACCAATTGCATCGGCGCGAAGAGGGGAGTCTCGGCCGGCTCGCAGTGCATAGCCAAAAGGGGAGTACAACAGCCTGCGCATGATGTAGATAGCAACCACCACCAACCCAAGCGTTACAAAGTAGTAATTTTTCTTGTCTTGTAACCACTGCGCAGGCCACACACCTGTGAGCCCGTTACTGCCGCCTGTGAACGCATCCCACTGATAAACGATTGCCCAAGTAATTTGCGCAAAAGCGAGAGTCAACATCGCGAGGTACACGCCTGATAGTCGAACACAAAACCAGCCGTACAGAAATGCGCCAAGCGCAGCGACCGCTGGCGCTAACATCAGGCTGAGCTCCATGGGCAGGCCGACATGACGGATGATGAGTGCCGCACCATAGGCACCCAAGCCAAAATAGGCGGCGTGACCAAAGGAGTGAAGCCCCCCTGGACCCATGATGAAGTGCAAACTTGCTGCGAACAGGACGGCGATCAAGAGGTCGATCAGCAAGACTGTGACGTAAGGAGATTGAGCTGTGAGCCAAGGCATGGCAATTAAAACCATTACGACCAAGCCGCTACCTAGCTTATAGGCATTTGAAGCGGGACGTAAAGGCATCTCGATTTCAGCGGCGTTTCGCGAAGCGGGTTGCGCTCGACCTAAGAGTCCCCAAGGTCTAAAGACCAGGACGATAGCCATCACGAGAAACTCAACAACCAGTGTGAGTTTAGAGAATGATATTTGTATGCCAGCGATCTCGACTAATCCAAGCCAGATACAAATTGCCTTGAGTTCAGCGATGAGGAGCGCTGCAACGTAGGCACCGGGTATGGATCCCATGCCACCCACCACAACCACGACAAAGGCAGCACCAATCGTGTGCAGATCCATCTCGAGGCTGGCAGGCTCGCGAGGAAGTTGCAGCGCACCGCCCAGACCTGCGAGGAGTGCCCCGAGCGCGAAGACTGCGGTAAAGAGCCATGCCTGGTTAACGCCAAGGGCCGCAACCATTTCCCGGTCTTGCGTTGCTGCTCGAACAAGAGTGCCCCAGCGCGTGCGCGTCAGCAGCAACCAGAGCAAGCCGAGCAGGATTGGCCCGACGACAATCAAAAACAAGTCGTAAGAGGGGAAGTTACGACTTAGAATTTCGACAGAACCTTTAAATCCTGGCGCGCGCGGTCCAAGGAGTTCCTCCGGACCCCAAATCCAAAGTACGGCGTCTTTAATGACAAGTACTAGGGCGAAGGTGGCAAGAAGTTGAAAGAGTTCGGGGGCACGATAGATGCGGCGCAGTAGTGTGACTTCAATCGCTGCGCCCAACAAACCAACGGCCAAAGGAGCCAGTAACAGGGCTGGCCAAAAACCAATGCTCGAAGAAAGTTTTTCAACGAGTGTGTACGCAATATAGATGCCCACCATGAAAAAAGAACCGTGGGCAAAGTTCACAATCCGGGTTACCCCAAAAATCAAGGAAAGCCCTGCCGCCACTAAAAAAAGTGAAGACGCGCCTGCTAGACCATTGAGCAGTTGAACAATCAAGCTTGACAGGTCCATGCAGACTGAGCTCCCTCGTTAGTTTCTAAAAGTACTACTCAGCAGGACGAAGCTTTTTGACTTCCTCCGCCGAGGGCAGAACGGTTGCGCCATCGATATATCGGAACGTGCCCATCACGCCTTTGCCGTTCTCAACCTTGGTGCGACCGACGTAGCCACCCATTGTTGATTGATGATCCTCAGGACGGTACGTGACGTTGCCAAAAGGCGACATGAGCGTCAGACCGCGAAACGCTGTGATCAGCTTCTCGGTGTCTGTGCTTTGAGCTTTTTTAATTCCAGCAGCAAGCGACATGATGGCGCTGTAGCCCACAACAGACCCCAGTCGTGGGTAGTCTTTGTACTTCGCCTCATACGCCTTCTTGAAAGCGTCGTGCTCCGGAGTTTTGATCGCATACCAAGGGTAGCCTGTCACCAACCAGCCAGTTGGGCTCTCATCCTTGAGTGGGTCTAAATATTCAGGCTCACCAGTCAGCAAGCTGACAACTTCTCGACCCTTAAATAGCCCGCGGGTATTGCCTTCACGCACAAAGCGCGAAAGATCTGCGCCGAACAGCACGTTAAAAATAGCATCAGGCTTAGCATCTGCCAAAGCTTGCACCACGCTGCCGGCATCGACTTTACCCAATGGTGTGGCTTGCTCTGCAACAAATTCGACATCTGGCTGGGCGGCCTTCATTAGTGTCTTAAATGTTGCTGCTGCAGACTGGCCATATTCGTAGTTTGGATACACAATCGCCCAACGCTTCTTTTTCATGGCACTGGCTTCTGGTACCAACATGGCCACTTGCATATGGGTAGAAGGGCGCAAGCGGAAGGTGTAGCGGTTACCGTTTTGCCAAACGATTTTGTCTGTTAAAGGTTCACTTGCGAGAAAGAATACTTTTTTCTGTTTTGCAAAATCAGTTAAGGCTAGGCCGATATGCGATAGAAACGATCCTGTCAGGACATCAACTTTGTCACGCGAAATCAGTTCCTCGGCAACGCGCACTGCATCGCCCGGGTTCGCGTTGTCATCGCGCGTGATCAGCTGCACTTTCTTACCATTCAAGCCACCGGCTGCGTTGATCTGGTCAATCGCTAGCTCCATCCCTTTTTTGTAGGGTTCCAAAAAAGCAGGCTGTGCCTTGTAGCTGTTAATTTCGCCGATCTTGATGACGTCTTGTGCCGAGGCTGCGACAGAGCCGCCTAACAGCGATGCACCCAATACAACCGATGCCGTGATGCGTTTGGTAAGTATGCGACGCATGGAATTCTCCAGAAAATTAAAAGTGCACTTGTTAACGTAAGCCATCTTTACCCTCGATCTCGTTGGCCTGCAGACCGCCGATACGCGGTAAAGGGCGACCGCTGTCTGTGACCGCCACGGCTACGACAATTTCTTTGGCGGCTGGGGCGTCTGTGACGCGAGCTTCAATTGCGTCAAAATGGCTTCGCACGAACGCAGCGTCTTTATGCCCGAGCGGGACGTCGATCGCGCAGCCTGGCCCACCACGCTTTTTGCTCGAGGGCACAAGTGCGGCACCATGATGCACGGCTTGACGTAATGGAGCGCCCAATTTGGGATGCAAGATAGCGGCTGCATGCTCGAGTTCGCCCGCCTCTCCCACGATTGCCGCTTTACCGTAGCTTTGAGCTGCTTCGGGAGTGATGCCAAGCGCCTCGACACATTTGTGACCAAGCAGTGCACCCAGCTCTTCGCCGATCTGTATCAATTGCTCGAGATCGGGACTGAACGCCCCTGCGTAGGGGTTCTCAATGACCGCGATGGCGAGAGCCCGTCGTGTCGGTGGCGAGATCGTTTGACCCATTTCGTGGTGTGTTTCATCGACCTGTACGATAAGCTTGCGAATCTTTGCGGCCATGTGGGCTCCTGAAGTCTGCGAATAGGGTTAATGCGTAAGGTTGCGCACGATACGGGGTGAATCAGTTGTCACGATCCAACCCTGACAAGTCAATATACAAGCAGAGATTAAACCGCTTTGCTTCATTTGTAGCGCTTGCTGTAAACCCTGCTTTAGGGCTTGGTGAATCGTGTTGTCGTCCAAGGTCGGCACATGCACGGTAACGAGCTTGTCGCCAAGGTCAGAGTCGTCCTTGACTTGATTGGCGGGTCGTCTTTCTACGGCGACGTGTTCTGTATTCACGGCATTGGCAATAACCGTCGCCGCGGCATCGGCTAGAGCGGCGCTTTGGGCTAGAACGGTAACGCTGTCGGCGATACCAAGAGAGAAGCTTCGACCACGCCACCCGCTTGTGGCAATACCACGCACCCCCATTGCATAATCGACGCTGAGCGTGCCATCCAGCGATATTCCTTGCTGTAGGGCGTGGGTATCGAGTTTTGACAAGTCGGCAAACAAGCCAATCTCGACTTTGGTTCCTGGCGTCAAATAGAGTGCGATATCACCGCCATTGTTGACCCAGGCACGCGTAATGCCCGGCTGCGCATAAAAAGGAATGAGTGCCTGTGCAACGGATCCCGCAACAGCAGCCATCGGTGTGATGAAGTCAGTCCGGCAACGTTGACAGGCTTCCCACATGGTTTTGGCAATCGGACCGCTGAGCGGGCAGGGCGATTGTGCGGCGATGGGTTGACGCAAGACGGGCAGTTCTTCGGCGAGCTCAGAGAGAATCGTGGCAAAGCGCTTTGCCGCTGCTTGATGGGCATCCGCGATTACGTCCAGCTCTCCCTCAGCTTGTGCCACGATGTCGATCGGACCATGCTGGAAGTGTTGGCGTCCATCGCCGAGGCTGAGGGAAGTCGCGCTGAGCATCTTCATCACCCCAGCATGGGTGGCATGCCCAGTGGCCAGGGGGTGTCTTCTCGAGGAGTAACCCATAATCGCGCTTGCGGCGCACCGTCGTCATGCCACGCGCCTTCTCGCAGCACTTGATCTAGTCCTCTGACATAGTCGACATGTCCGCCCAGCCGCTTAAAGTCATCCGCACGCATACTAAACTCGATCGGAGCAACGATCGCGGGGGTGGGAACGGTACCAAAACTATTGTCTGGCATGCGTAATACGTCGGCCATGATCGTGATGCCGCCGCCTGGCCAAACATAGGCAGGTGCACCGCCGCAGGTGACATTCACGAGCGCCTGTTTAATCGCACGTGTCAGCAAGATAGGATTTTGGGTTACACCGGCACGCAAGCTGCCGCCCGCGCCACCGAGGAATAAAACCGAAGCAAGAGACGGCTCACAGTTTTCACCGATGCGGTCAATCACTTCTTGTACGGCTGCTGGCATATTTTGCTCAATTGGCCGCAATTGTTCGTCCAGAACATACCAGCATGCGTGCTCACCCGTAGTGGATGTCATGAGCAGTCTTAGGCCAGGCCATGCCACATCGGGTTCCCAGCTTTCGATGATGCTCAAGGGGTCGGCAATATCTGTGCCACCCCAACCCGTACCTGGATTTGCGACTTGAAAATACCGACCAGGTGTTGAACGACGACCGCCAATGACGATTCCCGAGGCGCGCATGCCCAAGCACTTGCCTGCTTGGTGTTCAGTCAGTACACCTGTGATGTGGTCATCAACAACTACAACCTCATCGGCGAGTTCCGAAAATTGTTGCGCGAAAATCCCGATGGCGGCAGAGCCGCAGCCCACCCGCATGCGTTTTTCTTCGACACCATTCACGATGGGTGCTCGACCTGCCTGCACGATCAGGTTTGAACCACCCACGATGTCGAGCTCAACCGCTTGCTTGTTGCCGAGCGCCTGCATCATCTCCATGGTGATGCGACCCTCCTTTTTGCTTCCACCGGTCAGATGATGCACCCCGCCAAGCGATAGCATTTGCGAGCCGTACTCGGCTGTGGTGACATGACCCACGACTTCGCCGTGGCAGAGAACATTCGCTTGCTCAGGCCCTAGATAGCGGTCGGTATCAATCTTGACTTTCAAGCTGCAGTAGCTAAAGATCCCTTCTGTCACGACGGTCACCATGTCGACACCATCAACCTGAGACCCAACGATGAAGGGGGCTGGCTTGTAGTCTGGATAGGTGGTGGAGGATCCGACGCCGGAGACGAAGACTTGGTTGGCGTGCAGCAGATCCTGATCCCAAGACGCGGGTTCGCCCGAGACCGCTAATTTTTTTGGACCCGTGAAGGGAACCAGAGCAGGGGAGTCGTTGTTCTGCATGCTGCGATTCAACAAAACAACGGGGTCGACTCGCACGAGCGTACCCGCAGCATTCGCATAGCGGTCGCACGCGCCGGTTTTCCCCGGACTGATCTGGCATAACACTGGACAAGCGTTACATTCGATCTTTGCTTTGGTCTGGTCTGTCATCCGAATCCACTAGCTTTTGTCAAAATTTCATGTTGCAATTACTACATTAATTAGTACCTTATTACATTTGCGGCCCCCTGGCAATGACTCTTATGATTCCGTCCCCCAATGACTCGGTTCAAGGCGAATCCCCGCGAAAGTTAGGGGTGCGTGAAAAAGCGGCCCAAGCGACGCGAGCAAGTCTATTGAAGGCCGCGATCAAAGTGTTTGCTCAGTATGGGCTCGATGGTGGCAGTGTCGACAAAATTTCGAAAGCGGCGAAGTCACACGACCGGATGATTTATTACTATTTTGGTAATAAGGAAGGTCTATTCGTTGCAGTGATTGAAGAAATCTATAAGCGGTTCAATGTGGCAGAGTCTAAGCTCAAGCTCGACTTGCTCGATCCGTTACGTTCGCTCGAAAAGATTGTTCAGTTTATTTTGCGCTACTACCGCGATCACCCTGAATTTGTAACGCTGCTGAATATCGAGAACCTTCACAAAGGCAAGCACATCGGTAAAAGTAGTTTTCGTGACCTTTCGTCCACAGCGATTGGGGTCATTGATCAAGTCTTAGTGACTGGCGCGCAGGCGGGGGTTTTCAACAACCAACTCACGGCACGCGATCTCTACATGATGATCGCTGCGCTTGGGTACTTCTATCAGTCAAACCGCTACACGCTCTCCGCTTTCCTAGGTGAGAACTTAGAAGCGCAAAGTGCGTTTGATCAGTGGGAAAACTTCGTTATTTCTACGGTGCTTAAGACGATTGCGCCGGATCCATCCAACTCATGAAGGAACGTCTGTATGGCTCACGCTGCCGTTGAAGAAAAATCTGGAAAAGTCGTTATTAAAAACATTGGACTTCTGCTCTCTGGCGACCTGGATCGACCGATTCTGGATGCGGATACGGTCATTGTGCAAGACGGAATCATTACGGCAGTTGGTAAAGAAAAGGATTGCGATACCGCGCATGCAGATTTGCTGATCGATGCCAGAAAGACGTGTCTGGCGCCAGGCCTGATTGATAGTCATGTGCACCCCGTTTTCGGGGACTGGACGCCAAGGCAGAATCAGTTGGGCTGGATTGAGTCCACCATGAATGGCGGTGTGACGACAATGATTTCAGCAGGGGAAGTGCATCTCCCGGGACGACCGAAGGATATCGTTGGCTTAAAGGCTTTAGCTATTACTGCGCAGCGCGCCTTTGATAGTTTTCGACCCGGTGGTGTCAAAGTGCTCGCAGGTGCGCCAGTGATTGAGAAAGGCATGACCGAGCAAGACTTTAAAGAGCTCGCGGATGCGGGTGTGAAGCTGCTTGGCGAAGTGGGTCTTGGTTCAGTGAAGGCCGGCGAAGAAGCGCAAAAGATGGTTGCATGGGCGCGTAAGCATGGCATCCAGAGCACCATTCATACGGGTGGCCCGTCGATCCCGGGGTCGGGATTGATCGACAAAGACGTTGTGCTCGAGGCCGACGCTGATATTATCGGCCACATCAACGGAGGGCATACCTCGTTGTCCGAAGCGCACGTCTGCGAGTTATGCGAGAAATCTACGCGCGGCATTGAAATTGTTCACAATGGGAACGAAAAGGTAGCTATTGCTGCCGCGCAACATGCGATTCATCTCAAGTGTCCGCATCGCGTGATTCTCGGCACGGACGGACCTGCAGGGTCGGGTGTGCAGCCGTTGGGTATTTTGCGCATGATTGCCTTGCTATCTAGCCTTGGCAATATTCCAGCGGAACTTGTGTTTTGCTTCGCCACTGGAAATACGGCCCGCATGCGTAATCTGAACTGTGGTCTGATTGAGCCAGGACGTGCAGCCGACTTTGTCTTTATGGATCGGGCGCAACACACAGCTGGCCGTGACTTATTGGACAGTGTGCGTTTAGGCGATATCCCAGGGATTGGCATGGTCATGATTGATGGCTTAGTCAGATGCCATCGCAGTCGTAATACGCCACCTGCAACAGAAGTGCCCGTGATCGTCAGTGGACACGCCTAGAGCGTTAAGCGATTCTGAAGCCGTTGTCGAGCTCAGCAGACTGCACCGTCTTGTTAAGCAGGACGGGATCGCAGGACTGGATGCGGTAGAGCAAATCACCGACTTGAACAGTGCTTCCGACGGGCTTGACGATATCCACGCCAGCCAGTTTGTCAGTAGGCGCACCGGCCATTCGTGCGAGACCAGAGATCACAAAGCCATCGATCTGCCGCACCGTACCAGCTTGTGTTGCATGGATAGGGTGCTTAAGGATGCCGGACAGATCCGGCCAGTCTTGTGGTCCTTGCGCTTGAATAATGTCTTCCATCGCGCGTCGTGCTGCACCTGAGCGTAGAAGAGTCTGCGCGACCTCTGTGCCTTTTTCGACCGATCCGACAGCAGGGTCCATTGCCAGAATTTGACTAGCAAAAAACAAAGATTTTTCTAATAAGTCGCTCGGTGCATCGACGTGCTGCTCTAGGACCTGCAGCACGTCACGCACCTCTAGGGAAGGGCCGATGCCGCGCCCGATCGGAGACTCGCCGCTTGTTGCGAAGGCTTTGACGACCAAGCCAAGCTCACGGCCCACCATTTCGAATAACTGACCTAAGGCGATTGCGTCTTCTTTTGATTTGACCTTACCCGCTTCTGCATAGGGGATGTCAATCACCACATGGGTCGCGCCAGCCGAATATTTCTTTGAGAGAATCGATGCGACCGACCATTTGCGGGTATCCAAACCGAGCGGCCGGGTGATCGCATTCATCGCGTCATCTAGGACAGAGTGATTCAGCTTCCCGTTCCACGCGATGCAGGCGTTTGCCTTGGCGACGCATTGTTTTAGTTCGGTAGGTGTGAGGTCCACTTTTGCAATGACCTCCATTGCATCGGCAGTACCGGCTGCTGAGGTGATCGCACGAGAGGACGTTTTTGGGATGAGCAAGCCATGCGCTGCAACAATCGGAATAACCACCATCGTGACACGACTGCCCGGAAGTCCACCCAAAGAATGTTTATCGACCACCATCGGTCGACCCCAGTCTATGCGGGGCAGAATCTTGGTCCGCGCTTTTGCAATTGCAATCATTTCCTCGTCAGACAATTGCAAAGTGCAAGCGATGAGAAATGCTTGTAATTCTGCGTCACTCGTTTTTTTAGCAAGAATTGTTTCAATCGCCGTCTGATACTCGACCGGCGTTAGAGCGTGGCCAGCAATTTTCTTGAAGATGGCTCGGCTGACCGATGGGGCGCTGTCAGTATGTGTCAGAAGGCAAGCTAACAGCCTTGCGGTGCCAATTTCTAGAGTTTGATCATTGGCAACTTTCAGGAGTGCAACCCCTTCTGGGTAGGGCTCTACAGAGCGCTGTAGTCTCTTGGCGATATCGTCCGCGCTTTCTCGTCCACGCGCACTAAGTCTAGCCCCCAATACGTGAGGAGGAGCGTTCACTTCAATGACCACGAGGTTCGGAACGAGCTTGTTGAGAGCCGCGATCATGCCGCGCGAGCCATTCGCAATGATATGTTGCCCCGCATTCAGCGCAGCCAGTAGGTCGATAGGCAGACCGTAGTGCAGTCCATGTGCCTGCCAGGTGATTAAGAATTTCCCGGCTGCATTGAGCGCTTGAAATTCGGATTCCGTGCAAGCAGTATGCACTTCCCCTGGCGAACCTTCAGGCCGGGTAATTGTGCGTTTTGCAAAGATAAAGCGTGCGGGATCAAGCGATGCACGCACCCCATCGAGCAAGCTATCTTTACCTGCTCCGCTGGGACCGACAACGAAAAAGAAGCTGCCTGCTGCCATGCTCTGGCGTTACTCGTCGAGTCCAATATCCACAGCTGGAGCAGCCTGTGTAATCTTGCTGGTCGAGATGTAATCCACGCCCGTCATGGCGATTGCATGAATGGTATCGATGCGGATGCCGCCTGAGGCCTCCACTTTCGCGCGGCCATTCACTAGTTTGACTGCCTTGGCCATCTCTTCGACGGACATGTTGTCGAGCATGATGACATCAACCTGTGCGTCAAGCGACTCTTGCACTTGTTCAATACGATCGCACTCGACTTCTACTTTTGTGAGCACAGGGAGCCGCTCGCGCACGCGCTCGACGGCCTTCTTGATATTTCCGGCAATGGCAATGTGATTGTCTTTGAGCATCACGCCATTGTCGAGGCCGAGGCGATGATTGAGGCCGCCACCGCATGTGACGGCATGCTTCTCGAGCATGCGCAGGCCCGGTGTTGTCTTGCGTGTGTCGATTAGTTTTGCTTTTGTGCCTGCCATCGCAGCGCAATAGCGGGCTGTTTCTGTGGCAATCCCGCAGAGCATTTGAAGAATGTTCAGGGCGGGGCGCTCTGCTGTCACGATGCTTCGGGCTGGGCCCGAGATTGTCATGATGCGTTTGCCTTTTTCCACGCACTCACCATCTTTGACAAGTTTGGTGATAGTCAAACGTGAGTCGTATCTTGTGAAAATACGTGCGGCAACGTCAATGCCGGCGATATACATCGGTTCGCGTGCATTCATGTGAAAGGTGCTGATCGCATCTTCATCGATCATGAGTTGAGCGGTGAGGTCGCAGGAGCCAATATCTTCGGTCAGCCAAAGATCAATGAGGCGCTCAATCTGGAAATGATCGTACATGAGGATACCTTTGTATAAGAAGCAAATTGTTTCAATGCTTTTTATGTAGTGTTCACTACATCAATGCCTCATGCTAATGCAGTTTTTTCATCCTTGCAACAGTTTTTTGGGGGCGGGGATGGCTTGCCAAAGTGCATTGGCGGCGGCAGATTTAATCTCTGGCTGGCGATATAGCCTTACCTGCAGCTCGATGTCCCAAGACGCGTCGGCGGCATGGACTAAGTGCCCTGAGTTGAGTTCCTCTTCGATTAGACCGGTGGGCAACCAAGCAACCCCCCGCCGTTCGAGAACCATCGTCTTTAGAACCGTTGCCAAGTCAGCTGTGAAAACCGTGTCAGCGGCATAGTTTGCGAGTGCTCCTTCTTTTATGGCCCTGAAGATTCTGCCTAAGCCTGAGCCCGCGCTGTAGGCGAGTAAGGGGACAGGCGCTTGCGCATGGGCGCTTAGATTAAAAAGAGGTTTTTGATTTTCGATATCAGGCGCCGAGACAGGAATCAACGCTTCCATACCAATTGTGATGGAGGGGAAACCAAGAGAATCGAGGGTTGAAGGCACTAGTGCATGCGCATGCGTCAACAGAAAGTGCGTTTTTCCTTGCTGCATTAATGACTCGCATCGCTGAAATACATCTGAGACGAGTTCGATCCCGCCGAACGCAATTCGGGATTCCATTGCACGAAGCCACTTGGGTAGAAATGTAAAAGATAGTGCGTGGGTGGAGGCGAAGCGTAGCGTGTTTGAGTGTGCTTGCGAGATCGCTTGCGCTTGCGCAGGAAGCTGTCCAACATCAGTGAGTACGCGTTGAGCAACGCTGACGAACCACATTCCTGTTGGGGTTAACCCTAGGGGTTGGTGCGTTCGGTCAAACAGGTCAACCCCAAGCCATTCCTCGAGGGCGCGAATGCGTCTGCTGAAGGCTGGTTGTGTCATATGCCGTTCTTGCGCGGCACGAGAAAAATTTCCCGACTTTGTCAGTACGAGGAAGTCTTCTAACCAAGTGGGATTCATAGGGAGTGCTTTTTATGCATAAAAATCAAAGTAAATAGCATTGGAAATGCAGGTCTTTTTCGAGCAAAGTATGACTTGTACATATTAACGGGCTAATTTTGCCGTCAACGACTGAGGAGCTACGCGTGCCGACCATTAGTAACTATAAAGGAATCATTCCCGCTATTGCGTGTCCGTTCACTGCTGACCATAGAATCGACGAGCCGGGCTTGCGGAAACTGGCGTCTTGGTTATCCGAGCAGCCGGGCGTTGTGGCTGTGATGACGAACGGTCATACCGGCGAAGTATTTTCATTGACCCCTGATGAGCGCGCCCAAGTGACGCAGATTGTTGCCAGCGAGATTGCCCATCGCACGCCCGTTGTTTCATCGATCGTGTGCGAGGGTTTGAAAGATGCTCGTGTGCATGCGGAGATGGCAAAAAAAGCCGGCGCAACAGCTCTGGACGTCATGCCGCCACATCATTGGCTGCGTTTTGGCTTTCGTCCCAGTCATGTCAGGGAATATTTTGAGGCCATTGCCGAGGTCGACTTGGATTTGATTGCGCACGTCTATCCTGCATGGACGCGCGCTTCATATTCGACTGCGACAATGGCGGAGTTAGCGAAGCAGCCCTATCTTCAGGCATTCAAGGTTGGTCAGCGAGATATGAATAAGTATGCGGCTGACGTCAAAGCTGTGCGCGACGCTGATCCGACAAAAGCGATTCTCACTTGCCACGATGAGTACCTCTTAGCATCAATGGTGCAGGGTGTAGATGGTGCGTTGGTAGGTTTCGCGACATTTATCCCCGGTTTGATTAATGACTTGTGGCAAGCCGTGCAGGCAGGAGACTTAAAAAAGGCAATGCAAATTCAGTCAGTGATCACGCCATTGAAGGATGCGGTTTATGGTGGCGGAGAGCCGACGGGTGAGGCGCATGCGCGAATGAAAATGGGTATGTATTTAGCAGGTGTGATCGATGCACCGACGGTACGCCCACCTACTGAAATGCCCAGTGATGCCGAGACGAATCAGTTGCGTGCCGCTGTAGCAAATGCAGGGTTGTTGAAACGTTAATTCAGGTTAATGATTTAAAAATTGGAGACTCATATGCAATTTAAGAAAACATTAAGAGTGGTTCTGGCGGCATCGGTGGCAATGCTGTGTGCGACCGCTAGCGCACAAACGTACCCAACAAAGTCCGTCAACATCATTATTCCTTTTCCTCCTGGTGGGACGCTTGATATTGTTGGCCGGATGTTGGCTCAAAAGCTCACCGAGCAAACAGGTCAGTCTTTTGTCGTCGAGAATAGGGCAGGTGGCGGCGGTACGATCGGTGCCAATGCGGTAGCGAAAGCATCTCCTGATGGTTACACGCTTTTGTTTAGTGCATCGACGTTCACGATTGGCCCCATGCTAATTAGCGGTGTTCCGTACAACGTCGAAAAAGATTTCATCCCTGTATCGTTGGTCGCTAAAGCACCACTTGCCGTTGCAATTGGTAATCATGTGCCAGCAAACAACGTTAAGGAATTAATTGCTTACGGTAAAGCGAATCCCGGAAAACTATCTTTTGCCATCGGCTCCTCTGGCTCTGCGGGTCATTTGTCAACAGAGCTTTTGAAAAAAGCCGGTGGGGTATCCGCTGTCACGATTCCATACAAGGGTTCTTCGCCCGCCTATACTGACTTGGTGGGTGGGCGTATAGACGGCTTCATCGATCCAATCCTAGGTTCGCAGTCATTTGCGAAAGCGGGCAAACTCAAGGTGATCGCTGTGACGTCAAAAGACCGGTTGGCGAGTATGCCTGACATCCCAGCTGTTTCTGAGTCTGTTCCCGGCTATGAGTTTTATAGCTGGTACGGTCTTTGGGCACCCGCTGGCACGCCAGCCGCTGTTGTGACCAAGCTCAGTGCCGAGGCCTTGAAGGCGCTGAAAGGCGATATGGCTAAGAAGCTTATTGAGCAAGGCCTGATCGTTGAGCCTGGAACGGCAGCTGATTTTGCCAAGTTTCAAAAGGCCGATATGACAATGTCTCAGACTATTATCAAAGAGGCTAACATACGTGCACAGTAAATTCAGTGCGCTGGTTACTGGAACGAGCTCTGGACTAGGTCGAGCGATTGCGCACGACCTCCTGTCTGAAGGTTGGTGGGTCCATGGGCTGGATGTCGCTACTGCGACAATCGACCACCCGCGCTTTGTTTCGCATCCTGTCGATCTGAGTGATGCCTCGGCTGCCCAAGCTGTTGCAGCCTCTTGCGAGTCCATCGGTGTTTTCGTGCATGCGGCAGGCTTGCTTCGAGTTGCACGTCTAGGCGCACTCTCTGCAGACGACTTAGATCTGATGTGGAAAGTGCATGTTGCGGCCGCAAGTGCAATTGGAAATTGTTTAATTCCAAAAATGGCAACACAACAATTCGGACGCGTAGTCTTGCTGGGTAGTCGAGTTTCGGCTGGTATCGCTGGTCGCAGCCACTATGCTGCGACGAAGTCTGCATTGAATTCGCTCGCGCGCAGCTGGGCTGCCGAGGTGGTGCGCGAGGGGGTCACCGTGAATGTTGTATCACCTGCTGCCACGAATACTGGGATGCTGACACAACCGGGACGCAGTTCCGCGCCGCCCGTCCTACCACCGATCGGGCGTTTAATTGAACCACAAGAAATTTCATCACTTGTTCGCTATCTGATCGGCCCCAACGCTGCTGCCATTACCGGTCAGAACATTCAAATTTGCGGCGGCTCTTCACTTACTTGAACTTAAAAGCTTCATTATGAAAATCGTAGAAATTCGCGAGTCCACACGCCCCATTAAATCCGATATTCGCAACGCGTACATCGATTTTTCCAAAATGACGCTGAGTCTGGTCGCTGTGGTGACCGATGTCATCCGTGACGGTAAGCCTGTTGTTGGATACGGCTTCAATTCGAACGGCCGATACGGCCAGGGTGCCTTGATGCGCGAGCGCTTTATTCCACGCGCACTAGAGGCCAAGCCAGATACGCTGCTCGACGATCGCGGTGTACTGTGCCCCCATAAAGTGTGGGAAACGATGATGCGTAACGAAAAGCCCGGTGGGCACGGTGAGCGCTCGGTTGCGATCGGTACCATCGATATGGCCGTTTGGGATGCGGTGGCCAAAATTGAAGAGAAGCCCTTGCATCAGATGCTGGCCGAACGCTATGGAAACGGCAAGGCTGACCCTAAGGTGTTTGTATATGCGGCCGGTGGTTACTATTACCCGGGCAAGGATTTGGATGGGTTGAAGTCTGAAATGCTGAGCTACCTTGACCGTGGATATTCGGTTGTCAAGATGAAGATCGGCGGCGCCTCGTTGGCAGAAGACTGTACGCGTATTGAGTCCGTTCTGAAGTTGCTCGGCCCAGGTCAACGTTTGGCTGTGGATGCGAATGGTCGTTTTGATTTAAAGACAGCAATTGACTACGCAAAGGCTTTGCAACCGTACAACTTGTTTTGGTACGAAGAGGCGGGCGACCCGCTCGATTACACCTTACAGGCTGAGCTCGCAAACCATTACCAAAATCCGATGGCGACAGGTGAAAATTTATTTTCGATGCAAGATGCGCGCAACCTGATTCGTCATGGTGGCATGCGTAAAGACAGAGACTGGCTGCAGTTTGATTGTGCGTTGAGTTATGGATTGGTTGAGTATCTGCGTACCCTTGAGATGCTCAAAGAGTATGGCTGGTCTGCGACGCGTTGTATTCCGCACGGCGGCCATCAGATGTCCTTAGCCATTGCGGCAGGATTGGGTTTGGGTGGTAATGAGTCCTACCCGGATCTGTTCCAGCCGTATGGCGGCTTTCCCGATGGTGTAAAGGTACAGAACGGTTACGTGACCTTGCCGTCCTTAGTCGGCATCGGTTTCGAAGGTAAGGCTGATCTGTATGCGGAGATGAAAAAGCTCTCGGCCTGAGTTTGCTAGGCATCCCAGAGTGCTGGTTTTGCTTGAACGCCTAGTAATCGCTCAACATGTTTGGCCATCTGCAGGACGCGTAAATCTTGGTAACGCGCTCCGACGATTTGCAGTCCTGCAGGAAGCCCGCGTGCCAGCCCCGCCGGCACGGTGCAAGCCGGTGCTTGCGAGTAATTAAATAGTGGGGTGTAGACCGCATGTCCCCGAGGGCCTGCCTCGCGCCCGCCAATCATTTTAGGGCCAAGCTCATCGACTGACCACGATACGGTGGGGGTTGTTGGGCAAAGAAGAATATCGAATTGTTCGAAGAACTTGGCATACGCGGCATAGATATGTTCACGCAGAATTAATACGTCTGCAATTTCAACAGCCGAGTAGGTTCTGCCTAAAATAATTTGTGCTGCGATATCAGGATCGATCTGCGAGGGATCAGCATCGTAGGCTTTGCCATGTAGTGCAGCTAAACCAGCTTGTTGAAGTTTGAGCAGTGGATAGGTGTGCACGCCTTGCGGCCATGCGGGCGCTGCGACCTCGACTGTGTAGCCATCTCTTTCAAGCGCACGGACGGCGCTTTCCACAACCTCTCTTACGTCTGCGTCAATTGCAAAATTACAGCCGATGTCGTGGCTGTAGGCGATACGTAATTTCTTTGAAGGCGCTTCATCGAGTTTGACTTGCGGCGCGGTGTTGGTGTGCCATTGCGAACCCCAGTCGCTGTGCTTAAACTGGACTAAATGTTTCCACATCAGTGCAGCATCATCAACGGTTCTCGCAAGCTGTCCGTTGACGGATAGGCCAAAATTTGGCTCGTCGAAGCCTGGCCCGCAAGGAATCAGGCCAAACGTTGGCTTCATACCTACGAGCCCGCAATGTGCCGCTGGGCGACGAATGGAGCCACCCGCGTCGGTGCCAAGTGCTAGCGCACCGACGCCAGCGGCTAGGGCGCTGACTGCACCGCCCGAGGACCCGCCTGGCGTGCGTTCGAGATCCCAAGGCGAGCGTGTCTTGCCGTACACCAGATTATTCGAGACGCCTTTGCATGCGAACTCTGAACAGTTTGTGATGCCGACGATTACTGCGCCTAATTCTTTTAGCCGTGTGACAGCCCAGGCGTCTTTGGGTGCGACAAAATTCTTAAAGAGCAGCGACCCCTGCGTAATGACTTGGCCTTCCACCCAAATGTTATCTTTTACTGAAATTGGTACACCAGCCAAAGGAAGCTCTTCTCCCTTCGCGACGCGTTGGTCGACTGCTTGAGCCTGGTTAAGGGTCCACTCGTCGTCCTGTTGTACGACCGCATTGAGCTTGGGATTCACTGTGTGAAGCCGCTCTAAAGAGCTGCGAGCCACTTCCGTTGCGCTGACGGCTTTGCTGTTTATGCGCGCCACGATTTCACTTGCGGTGAACTGCCAGAGCTTGGTCATAGAGAAGAGCCTTTCACATTTTTGAGAGATGTCCTAGCCGAGAAGCTTACAAGTAAAAAAGCTTGCCGCCCAGTCGTGACCTCAACTCCATTTTTTGAATTGTCAACAATCTGGCATGGAATTTGCTAGATTGAAAGTTGACAAGAATTGCTTTTGTAGCGGGCGAGTGAAGCACAAATGCTTAAGGGACGAAATGGAATCGGATTTAAGTAGTCGGAGCAATCAGGGCGAGCAAGCAAGTTCGGCGCACTCCTTTGGTGCGTTTGGCTTGACGCTAGATGGCATCGTCCAGCACTACGCAGGCGCGCCGAATGCTGCAGTTGACGGTGTCACTCTGGAGATTAAAGCCGGTGAACTCGTCGCCTTACTAGGACCAAGTGGCTGCGGGAAGACAACGCTGCTTCGGATCATTGCCGGGTTCGTGCGGCAGACAGAGGGGAAGGTGATTGTCGGAGGGCAAATTATTGATGCACTCCCGCCTAATCGACGGGAAGTTGGAGTGGTGTTTCAAAACTACGCATTGTTTCCCCATATGAGTGCACGGGAAAACGTTTCTTACGGGTTGGCCTGCCGAGGGGCGGATAAGACCAAACAGCGCCAGCGTGCGGAGGAAATGTTGGACTTAGTGCAGATGTCTCACCTTGCTGAGCGTCTGCCCAGAGAGATGTCAGGCGGTCAGCAACAGCGTGTCGCCTTGGCTAGAGCACTTGCAGTCAACCCACGGATATTACTGTTAGATGAGCCGTTTGCTGCCCTCGATAAGAGCCTGCGCTTGGACATGCAAATTGAAGTCAAACGCATCCAAAGGTTGGCGGGTATCACCTGCATTATGGTGACGCACGATCAGGAAGAGGCGCAGTCCATGGCGGACCGTGTCGCAGTGATTAATCAAGGGCGTCTGGAGCAGTTTGATGCTCCTAATTCTATTTACGACTTACCGCGCAGTCTGTTTGTGAATCAGTTTGTTGGAAGCGCCAATACGCTCACAGGCCGGGTCGTTGAAGTTTTGTCGGGTCGATCGGCGGTTGTGCAGGTTGCCGATGTCCAATTGCCGGCCAGACTCGCAAATAAGGACATCAAAGCGGGCGACGCCGTGTACTTGTGTCTTCGGCCGGAGCAGTTGCAGTTGCGTCCAGCGCAGAGCGGCGCAAGAGATGAACTGCTTGGCACGCTCTCATTAACGCTGCCGCAAGGCGCGCACGTGATTCAAGAAGTTGTTCTTAAAGATGGCACGTCGGTCAAGGTTTCGCAATCTAGGAGTGTCGGACAAGTCCCGCTTGAATCCGGCACAGCTGTTGCGCTGCAGTTGCTACCGGGCTGTGTCGGTAATGCTTTTTTAATTTCGTAGGTCCAAGTAGTCCTCACTTAAGGAGTCAGTCTATGACAACGCGTCGTCAACTATTGCAAGCCAGTCTCACGCTGGGAGCCCTGCAGCTTTTCCCCGGAATGAGCCATGCACAAGCCAAGCGCCTAGTCTTCGCGACCTTTACCGGTAGCTGGGAAGAGGCGCATCGTGCCGTATTGGTCCCTGCTTTTAAAAAGAGCACCAATAACGCCGACATTATTCTTGATCCAATGCTCTCCGTTGATCAAATCGCAAAGGTTAATGCAGCGAAAAACAATCCACCGATCGATGTGATGTTGCATGATCCGGGTCCTGCCTTGACTGCGATAGGTCAGGGTCTTGTAGATAACTATCCGGTAGCAGAGAGCAAGAACTACAAGGACTTGATTGTTGAGGCCCAAGAAGAGACTGGCCCGGCGATTTTCTTTCAGGTTGTGGGTCTGACCTACAACCCAGAGAAAATCAAAACGCCTCCAACTTCCTGGAAGGATCTCTGGAGCCCCGAGTACAAAGGGCGTGCAGGTATCACGAATTTGAACTCGACACTTGGCACCGGATTCCTGGTTGAAATTGCCAAAATGTTTGGTGGCTCCGAGTCAAATATTGAGCCTGGCTTTAAAGCGCTAAATGACCTGAAGCCTAACTTGGCTGCTGTGGCAGCTAACCCCGGTGCTTTAGCGACCCTGTTTCAGCAAGGGCAGGTTGATATTAGTCCTGGTAACTTTAATGCCATTCAGATTTTGAAGGCCAGGGGTGTTCCTGTTGAATTCGTCGTACCAAAAGAGGGTGCAATTGCCTTCAAGACGACAATTCACATTGTCAAAAACACCAAGAATAAAGACTTGGCTGTCGCACTAATTGAAGCGGCAATGTCACCCGATGTGCAGACGCGCCTGATGCAAAGTCCTTACCTGGTTGTTCCAACAAACTCGAAAGTACAAATGCAGGGTGAGATCTCCAAGGTCTTGGTGAAAGATCAAGCTGAGCTCAAGCAAAAGTTCGTCTTCCAGGATTGGAAGAAAATTAATGAACAGCGAGCACAGTGGATTGAGCGCTTTAACCGCGAGATCAAACTCTGAGATCAAGTGTGAAAAGTCACCTGCCAGTTACGTCGTATCCGCTATGGTTAGCCTCCCCGCTAGCGATAGCGATGCTGCTCTTTTTTGTTTCGCCGTTGCTGATGCTCGGCATCGTGAGCTTGTATGGCGACATGGCAATGTCGCAGTGGGGCTCAGTCTCGAACTGGGCGAAGATGTTCGACGTCTTTGGCCTGTTTGTGCTGGTAGACACCCTATGGTTGGGTGTGCAGGTGACCTTTCTTTGTCTCGTTCTCGGGTTCGCTTTAGCTTGGCTGTTTGTTCGCTTACCTTCGAATCTGCAGCCGTTGGTGATCTTTATCATCATGCTGCCGCTCTTGACGAGCGTTGTAGTGCGTACCTTTGCCTGGATTGTGATTTTGGGTAAGCAAGGTATCGTCAATAATTGGCTTCTAGAGTTGGGATGGATTTCCACCCCATTGAAGTTGCTCTATACCCGTAGCGGTTTAGTGGTGGCCCTCGCAAACGTGCAGCTCCCTCTCATGGTGCTGCCCTTGATTACCGCCTTGCAAAGAATCGAAGGGAATCTTTCTGATGCCTCCGCCTCTTTGGGGGCGAGCGAGTGGTATACCTTCAAGAAAGTGATCGTACCCTTAGCCCTGCCCGGCATCATTGCGGGTTGCTTGCTGACATTTTCAGCGGCGATCACGGCCTTTATTTCGCAATCCCTGATTGGTGGTGGGCAGATGTTGTTTATGCCGATGTATCTTTATCAACAGGTCTCGGCGCTTTCTAACTTTCCGTTCGCTGCTGTGATCTCCATTACGTTTCTCGTAACGGTTGTGTTGTGTGTGAGTGCCTTTAACGCGCTTGGCCGTTTCTCTCGCGGCTACGCAGTCGGATAAGTGGATAAAACAGTTATGGCCCATCGAATCGACTTTTCGACTATAGTGTTTCGCACAATCTTGACTGTGCTGGCGCTCTTGACGCTCGTCTTGCTGATTGCGCCGACCGCTGTGGTGGTGATCGTCTCGTTCACCGACAGCTACTCCTTAAAGTTTCCGCCTCAGGCGTATTCAACGCGCTGGTATCTTGAGCTCTGGGATGCCTCTCAACTGCATTTTGCAGCGATGAACAGCATTAAAGTTGGATTGATGACCACTGTGCTGTCGGTTGTGCTGGGGGTAACTGCCTCGCTTGGGATATCAAACTCTCGGTCAGCGCTTGCGCGGATGTTTGACGCGCTATTCATGTCGCCCTTGGTACTACCTGCGTTAGCGTTTGGTTTTGGTGCCTTAATGACCTTCAGCGCGGTTGGTTGGTCGGTATCCTTGACAACGCTTGTGATTGGCCACACGGCGGTATGTGTGCCGTATGTCATTCGTACGACGTTGGCGGCGCTGGCGCAGATGGACTCAGCGCTTCTAGAGAGCTCCGCGAGTCTCGGAGCCAGCCGCCTCTATAGTTTCTGGCGTATTACCTTTCCGTTGATTCGGCCGGGCATTCTAGCTGGAGCGTTCATCGCCTTTATGTCCTCTTTTGATAATGTGCCGGTCTCTTTGTTCCTCAGAGATGCCCGCACGGATATGCTGCCCATCCGAATGTGGCAGGATCTCGAAGGCCGACTCGATGTCACGATTGCAGCGCTATCAGGCGTCATCATTTTGGTGACTCTGATTATGATGATTTTGATGGAGCGCGTAGTGGGTTTATCGCGTCGTCTAAGACAATAAACAGAGAACGAAGTCTATGACTGAAACTATGACGCTCAAGAAGCTAAATACCTGCTCGTCGCAGGATTTTATTGCGGCTATGGCCGAGGTGTTTGAGCACGCTCCCTGGGTTGCTGAAGCAGTTGCTGCTGAGCGCCCCTTTGAACACGTCGATGCATTGCACACGGCGATGCTGGGTAAAGTGTTGGCGCTGCCGTCTGACGATATGCTCAAGCTTCTCGCTGGACATCCAGAACTCGCAGGTGCGCATGCCCGCTTAGGGCATATGACTAAGGACTCTGTGCGGGAGCAGGGCGGCCTGTCACTCCAGACTTTGAATGAAGCTGACGCAAGACAGTGGGATGCACTCAATCTCGCGTATCGAGAAAAATTTGGTTTTCCCTTCATACTGTGCATTAGCCGTCATAGCCGCGCATCGGCATTAAGAGAGTTTGAGACACGCTTAAAGAACGATCGACAAACCGAGCTGCGTCTAGCGTTAAGCGAGATTGGACGAATCACTCGTCTAAGAATGGCGGCTCGTATTGCGGATCACGGCGTCCTTGGTTTGACGGGTGTGCTCAGTACGCATGTCCTAGACACCGCGAACGGCCGCCCAGCCGAGGGTGTGCAGGTGCAGCTCTACGAAGTTCAGGACGATGGTGCCAGGCGCCTATTAGTTGAAGCGACAACGGATACGCGCGGTAGGACTGCGAAGCCCTTGTTAAGCGGCATGCCTCTGCGTATAGCCACATATGAGCTTGTGTTTCATGTGGGGGATTATTTTATGAAGGCAGGAAACATCAAAGGCGATTGGCCCTTTTTGGATGTCATTCCCGTTCGCTTCAACATTAAGGAGCCAGAGGGAAATTATCACGTACCCCTGACAGCTACTCCCTGGTCTTATTCCACGTATCGCGGGCAATAAAGTAGTAATCTCACCGTTTGCGTCATGATCACAAGACGACTTGTAACAGTGAGAGATTGTCCTTGAAGCACACCGAAACTGCACGTTGGTA
>JACCED010775369.1_pt1 | contig 22529 bp, 18 predicted proteins | sample 7455021 | NCBI WGS metagenome assembly JACCED01 (sample SAMN15323456, study PRJNA562643) | freshwater metagenome | isolation source: river surface water | place: USA:Blue River Watershed | collected 2017-08-19
AGTGTTGGTGAAATGGAAAGAGATTGCTTACTTGCACACGGTTCAAGTCAGTTACTTAAAGAAAGAATGTTTAATTGTTCAGATAAGTTTTATGTATGGATTGATAAAAAGACAGGCCTAGTAGCACCAGTAAATCCTGAAAAAGGTATTTATAAATCGTTATATAGCGATAATACTACTGACTTCTGTAAGCTTCAAATCCCATATTCGACACATTTACTGATACAAGAATTAAAAGCTTGTTGTATTCAAATGAGACTTGAAGTTTAAATAAGTATTAAAAGTATTTGCCTTTTAAATTTTAAAAATATATTATAAAAATTATTATATAAATAAATTTATTTATATAAATATGTTATTAAAATGAATATTAAACTTATTATAAAATTTATTCATCATAAAATAATTGAACTATTTCAACTGTTTTATTTGTTTGATTTTCAGGATTTAACCAATATAAAATTTGATTTTTTAAAGTATTTAATCGCATTTCCCAATCTTTTTTTTTATTTTGTTTTATAATACATAATCCACTACTACCCATTCCCCAACAAGAAGTTATATTATGCTCTCCTTTTTTATAATCATCTGGATTAAATCGTATAAAAATAAGTGGTCTATGATTAATATCCTGCGAAATTTCCATAATTCGTTTATTTTCACAACTACAATCATAATCCATATGTTGATTTTCATCTATTTCTATAATAAGTACTTGATAACCTAAATCACATAATATATCAGGTCTTCGTTTTGAACATCCATCTTGAATTTTTTTATCACTAATCCAATTATAAGTTAAAAATTGTGATTTAATAAATTGTACAACTTCTCGCTCTTTTGTTTTATAATTTCTTGAAAGTGGTTTATCAGGAAATATATGCATAAAACAATGTAAACAATATCCTTCATATTTAGGATTACTAACTATAATATTACACCAATCATTTTTACAACTTTTATTTCTAACATTTACCATATTATCAAGTTTATGAGTAGCACAATATAATCCTTTTGTTTCTCCTTCATAATTATAAGCAGGTTGTATTTCACAACCTTCTTCAATACAACTTTTACTTATAATATCAATCATATGTTCTTTTTTATGTTCTTTACAATATAAAGGTTTTGTTTTATCTTTATAATTAAAAGAAGGTCTTGTTTTACAACCCTCTTCAATACAACTTTTATGTGTAACATCTACCATATTTGTTTTTTTATGAGTAGCACAATATAAACCTTTTGTTTCATTTTCATAATTGTAATTAGGTCTTGTTTTACACCCTTCTTCAATACAACTTTTATCTTTTACATTAATCATATGCTCTTTTTTATGAGTAGCACAATATAAACCTTTTGTTTCATTTTGATAATTATAAGCAGGTTGTTTTTTACAACCTTCTTCAATACAAGTTTTATCTTTAACATTTATCATATTATCAAGTTTGTGAATAGCACAATATAATCCTTTTGTTTGACCTTCATAATTAAAATTAGGTCTTGTTTTACAATCAGTTTTAATACAAGTTTTATTTTTAATATCTACCATATGCTCTTTTTTATGAGTAGCACAATATAAAGGTTTTGTTTCTCCTTCATAATTATAAGATGATTGTATTTCGCAACCATTTTCAATACAAGTTTTATCTTTAACATTTACCATATTATCTAATTTATGACTATCGCAATATAAAGGTTTTGTTTCATTTTTATAATTAAAAGAAGGTCGCGTTTCGCAATCGTTTTCAATACATTTTTTACTTATAACATTTATCATATCTTTTTTTTTATGACTACCACAATATAAACCTTTCGTTTGGCCTTTAATATTAAATATAGGTGCTGTTTTACAACCTTCTTCAATACACATTTTTTTTATATTTCTAATATACTATTATATTTAAATTTTAATAAAATAAACGAATTTAAAATAATTTAAATTTTCCTAAATAATTTAATGTTAAATTTCTTAATATTCATTTTATTTAAAAAAGTTTATTTAAATAAATAATTATCTTAAAGAGTATAATAGTAATAATATAAAACAACACATAAAAAATGGAAAAAAATAAAATTGAAAATGACACAAAATTTTATTGTGAAAAATGTAATTATAAATGTAATTATAAAGCACATTATGAACAACATTTAAAATCTGGTAAACATCTAACTGGTAAAATTACAAAAGTCCATACAAAAGAACGAAAAGAACGAGTAAAAAAAACACCAAATCCAACTATACATAAATGTGAAAAATGTGAATTTACAAGCAATCATATTTATAATTTCAAAACACACATTTTAAATAATCATTCAACAATTGAAGAACGAAAAAAAGAATTTCCATATTATTGTGAATGTTGTGATTATGGAATATATAGTAAAGATTTATTTGATAATCATTTATTAAAAAAAAGACATCTTATGAAAAGTAAATAATTTTTATAAAATTTATTAGCTGGAGGGTTATTGGGAACCAAAGAGGTTCCCAATGTGCATTCTGTAATATTACATATGACCATATTACAAATTATAAAGCTCATAATCTAAATCACCATTCTACTATTGAAACTCGTGAAAAAGAGTTTCCGTTTTATTGTAAATGTTGTGATATTGGATACTTTTCCAAAAGTAAGTTTGATTTACATTGTAATACAAAAATTCATTTGAATAAAATGAAATTACTTCACACATAAATTAAGTTTTTTTATTTTTTATAAATTTTTTTGTTTTTTAATATTTACATATAATATTTTTTTATTTACAATATTTACATATAATATATTTTTATTTAATTAAATTGTTCAATAATATGAGCAAAATCTGGATTATCTTCTGGATTATCTTCATAATCTTCATCATCAAAAGTCATTATCAAAATCATTATCAAAATCATCATTTACAATTACGAAACCATTAGTTGTTACTACTGAATTTGTTAATTGTTCATTATCGTGATAATAAGGTACTGAAGTATCATTATACTTGTAAAAAAATTCACGAGTAATGTTACTAAATAATTCATAATTATACATAAAGTATAATACTATCATTTCTTCAATAACATCGTGATATTCTAAATCATAAGATAAATTATTTCTTTCAATATATTTTGATATTCTGTTCATAATATTTATATAAATTGCGTGTTCAATCATTCTTTCAGGAATATTTAACATTAGCGTCTCTATATAACCATTAATACTTATTTCTATTCCTAAAATATTATTATTTAAATCACGAATAAATATGTGATTATTAAATATTTCAGATTCAAAAGTATTATTTTTAACAAATTTATCAAATTCTTGAATAATTATTAAAAAAATATCATCTTTTGGATTAACTATTAATGACTCACGTACAACATCAAGCACACAATTACATCCATTTAATACTAAATTAGTAAATGAAAACTCAGTTTCTTCAACATTTGTTAAAGAAAACTCTGTTTCTTCAACATTTGTTAAAGAAATATTTGTTTCTTCATTACTTTTAATTAATGGAACAAAATTATTGTTAATTTTACAAGATTTAACAGATCTCTCAAGTATTTTTCTGTAAGATTTATATAAATCAAAATTATTATTTTCGTTCATTATTAACGCAAAATCATCTATAATTTGTTTACATACTTCAATATTATTCATATTTAAAGTAAACAAATTAAATCTTGATTCTGAATTATTACGAAAATAATTATTTTTAATATTATTCTTTAAAAAAGCGAAATTAATCATAGTATATGATAAATCATATATCAAATCATATATCAAATTACTAGCTATGTCAAAAAATTTTGAACATAACTCTATTACTTTTTTATTTGAATAAATATATTTTATTTTATATTCATCATCACAATTTAATAATAAATTTGAAAATTCATTAAAAAAATCAAACTCTATATATTCGTAAAGATTAAAATACTCATCAAACTTATCAATGCATAACATTGAACCTTTGAATTCATATTTATCTTTAGAATAAATATTATTAAATAAGTTATTTAACTTATTTAATACTATATCAACATTCTTTATTACTTTCGTAATATCATAAGATAATAATCTATATGTATTCCAATATACGTTGCTATCTACTTTGTTAAGTATACAACAAATTATATTAGTATCAAAATCATCATCATTATCTAAGTCAATATCATATTTTTCATTAAATTTCAAAAATATCAAGTTAATTAAATAAAAATATATTTGATAATATCCATCTTGGGTATTCCTAAGATTATCGTCATCAAAATAATTTTCGTCATTAATAAATGTTTTATTCATATTTACATATTTATTACTACATAAATCAAAAACACCAAGTACATCTTCAACTATCTCACTAAGAGCATCGTTAAAAGATTTTTGTGTACCGTATTTCTGATTATACAATAATTCCGAATTACATTCATTAATTTCATAATTGTCGCCATTTTCGTCACTATTTACATTATCACTAACATAACTATTTACATCATCATCGCCACTATTTACAAATTGATTCATTTTTTCGTGTGAATCGTCACGTGGATTCATTTTTTCGTGTGAATCATCACTTTCAATAAAAGTATTGATACTCCTTGCTATGATTTTCATGGGGAAGTTCTAGGAAAACAAACGCCACTACATTACATATTGTATGATGTAATACATTGCACATTCTCGAATGCTGAACTAAAATACTCCATATATAATTCCATAATATTACTCAAAATATTTTCATTAAACTGTTCAAGCTAGAACTCACAAGCCAAACTAATGACTTTTTTGTGTGTCGCAGTGCTTATCTCTGCGCTCATTTAAATCTAATATTTCTTTCATATTACTTCCTTATATACTTTATATAATCTCTTTACATTAAAGATGTGACTGCCCTTAGTTTCGACCGGATTTTGCCACTGTAATAAGATTTTAAAACCTTATTTGCGATATTCTCAATCGCGCAGCTTCCCATAGGTACCGTGAAGGATTAAAATGTAGACAGTTTACTACCATAAATGGCTTCCTTGTGGAACTTCGTCATATGACTCGAGGCTTATCTTACTATATAACCAGGGCGGTTATTTTAATCATTTTTTAAAATCTATTTTATATTACTTGTTCCATCATTTTTATTTTATAAATTTAAAAGTTTGTTTACGTTACGCTTTTTATTTACATAAATAAATAATTTATATAAAAAAAAGAAAAAAAGAAAAATCATTTCTATATAAAAGCATTATTACTTATCAAAATAAATATATTATTTAATAATCATATTTATAAAAAAATGGCTTCCGCTACTCAAGTACCTTCTATTAAACTTAATATGAAAAATCCTTATAGTGCTGAAACACATCGCAAATGTGTTCCAATGTGGAAAAAAGTATATTCATCTTTTAAAGACCTTGACCACCGCCCACCTTTTGAACTTGCTTATGCTTGCTATTTGAATCTTATCAATTTTATTAAAAAAAGTTACCCTTGTAGTAATTGTAATAAACCGCTTGAAGGAGCTGGGCTTTATTTCCCCATTGAAGACCACCATATTATGCCTCTTCCGTGTTGCGAAAAGTGTTGCACTTTTGAAACAAAAAATGGTATTCGTGAAGTACGCAATTTTATTTATGTAAATAAATATCAACGTTCAATTAAATTTTATAGTTGGAAAATGATGGTTTGTGCTAATTTAGTTGTACATATGTATGAAAAAATGATTAAAGAAGAAGAGAAAGAAAAAGAAGAAAAAGAGAAAGCAAAAGAAGAAGAAACTAGAAAAATTGCTGAAAAAATAAATCAATGGTCTCAACCTGAAACAACTTTATTAGAAGAAGTTAAACCAATTAGTGTAAATTATGAAGAAAGTAACTATTATTTCGGTCACATTGTTGAAAATGAAACTGATAATAATTTTTATCAAAATCTTTATTTAACAACAAATGAGATTAAAAAAGATAATCAAAATAATATATTAATGATTTATCTTTCGTGCATTACTACTATACTAATTAGTTGCATTTACTTTATTTTTGCAAATGTTAACAAATAAAATTAGAACAAATAAAAATTAAAACAAATAAAATTATTTAGTTAACAAATTCTAAAAAATGATTATTTAATCTTTTATTTTTATATATTTTAATTTAATAAATATAAATTATATTTATCAAATAATTAAAAAAATGGTTCAAACTCGTAGTCAAACTCGTAACCAAAAAAAAGTTACTTTTTCTGAACATGAATTTAATGAGCTAAATAATAATATTTCAATTCTCAATATTAAACACAATGATATTAACAAAAAAATTACAAATATTGATACTAAAGTAAATCATATTGTTAATGAAGTACATAATATTGAACAACTTCAAAAAAATGGATATTCATTAAATCAACTTTATTTAATTTTAATTCTTATTGGATTATTTATGCTATTTTTCAATTATAAACAAATGATTAGCATTATTGAAACTCTTAAAAATAATATTTCATATAATTATGATGATTTTTCAATGTATCATACATATGTATTTAATAGCACTTTTAGTGAAGATTGGTTTGATAAATTAGTTTCACACCCAAAAGTTAATGAACTTGATTTAGATTTTTATGTACATATTCTTGAAAATAATCGTAATGTTATGTAAAAGTTATTATTTTCTTATTTTTTTCTTATTTTTTTAACAAAAATTATTTTGTTAAAAATATATTTTATTATTTAATTTATTTACTTGCGAGTAGAACGTTTCTTACCTTTCTTACCTTTGGTAGTAGTACGTTTTTTACCTTTCTTACCTTTAGTGGAAGTACGCTTCTTACCTTTTTTGCCTTTGGTTGAAGTACGTTTTTTAACAACACGTTTTTTAACAACTTTTTTAACTTTCTTCATTTTCTTATATTTGCGACCACCTACTGGAGTTGTAGGAGTTGTAGCAGATGTTCCTGAAGCATTAGTAGCAGAAGTTCCTGAAGCATTTGTAGCAGATTGAGGAGGTGTTCCTGAAGCATTAGTAGCAGATTGAGGAGGTGTTCCTGAAGCATTAGTAGCAGAACCATTTTTAGATTTGTTATTAGTTTTCTTGAAAGGATTTAATTTATTCATTAAAGAAGGTGATTTTGTATTTGAAGTAGTTGAACTATTTCCATTAGTTTTTTGAGTTGATGAACCAACACCCATTTTTAATTTTTTATATATTCTATATTATTAATAAATATTTTTTTAATTTTGTTAATTAAAAAAATAAACGAATTAAATATTATTAATCTTAAAAAAATATTTCTATAAAATAGTTTACTAAAATATTTCTTTAAAAATGGATTATCAAATTATTATTATAATTCTTTTAGTAATTATTATATTACTTTTTGTAATTCCTATACTTTTACCAAGACCTGTTCAAAAATCAAATGATTCGTCTAATGATTCTAATGTAAATTATTATATTCCTTATTGGAATTACGGAACTCGTGATTATTATTATGATGACTATTATTATGACCTTCCTTGGTATTACAGATGGCCAAGATATTATTGGGGCTGGAATGGAGGAAGTGGTTCTTATGATTATCATCATCACCATCATTGGCCAAAAGATGAACACAATAAACCTCATCCTAAACCCACACCCACTCCTACACCTACTCCTACACCTACTCCTACACCTACACCTGTACCCACTCCTACACCTACACCTGTACCCACTCCTACACCTGTACCCACTCCTACACCTATAGGACCAATAACATCAATTGGTGTTCAACCACCTGCACCTTCTCAACCTATAAGTGGAGGTTCGGGACCTATAGGTGGAAGAACTGGACCTATTGGTGGAGGAGGAGCTGGTGGTAAAGCTCATTTTAGCAATTTTGCTGAAAATATGGAATTGAGATTAGATTTAGATAAAAATATAAGCGATTCAATAGAAAGTAAATTACATAGTGGAAATGATGCAATTCTTGTTTCAACAAATGAACATATGAAAATTCCTAAAGAAGCTGAATTAAGTAATGAAATTGCATTAGAAAACGTAATTAAAACCGAATCGTAAATAAGTATTATAAGTATTTGCCCAAAAAATGATGGATACTATTTTTTAGAAAATATATTATATTATTATACTTAAAGTTCGTGTATTGTTTTTGATTTAATAGCCTTTTTTAAAAGATTATTTACTACTACTTTGTTTACAACTATAATTTTTACCAATCTATTGCTAACGCATTGCTAACATATTGTTAACACTTGCTAATACATTGCTAATACATTGATAATACATTGCTAACACACGTTTTAATAATTATATCTTTATTGATTTAATTATTAAATTATCAAAAATGATACACGAACTAGGTAATCAAGATTTATTAAATTTATTTAATATAATAAATACACTAAATCAAACAAATCCAGTAGGATATATTAATATTAATAATACAATATATCCAGTGATACAATTAATAAATCAATTAGAGCGTTCATTTGGTAATGAAACATTAAGTGACAACGAAATTCAGAATGCTTTACAAAATATTGGTGATTCAATTATTGATGGACCAGTACTTTATTATTTTTCACCTTTCCACGGATATGTTCGTATTTATTATGCGCGAAATGAATTTCATTTTCGCCAATATACATTAAATATTAATAATCAAGATGCCGAAAACCCCAATTTCAATTTCAATATTGATTTTGATGATTCTGATGATATTATTGAAACATGAATTGTTAAAAATAATTTCAATAATATTATCAAAAAAAAAAATAAAAAATAAATAAATATTAATAAAAATTAATAAATAAAAATAAATATTAATAAAAATTAATAAATAAAATAAAAAATATTTGACTTTACTAACTATTATATTATTAACTATTCTTTTACGAACTATTCTATTACGAACTATTCTTTTACGAACTATTCTTTTACGAACTATTCTTTTACGAACTATTTTTTTTTACATTACTAGAATACATTTTGTATTCGACTCATAAATATATATGCCTCATAAATGTGTATTCGACTTATAAATTCAAATATTGTATTCGACTCATAAATATATATGCCTCATAAATGTGTATTCGACTTATAAATCCCTCATAAATATTATAAATTCAAATTATTATTTTTCAAATATTGTATAAAAGCATAATTATTTTGAAAAGTTTGTGTAGTTAATGGTGATACACAATTACATAATCCAGCTTTAATATTGTATGCAGCACGTTTTATTTTTAACAATATGTTTAAAGCAATTGCACTTAAATAACGCATATAAGATACTCCATTATTCCAATTTATAAGCATATATTGATATAATTCAACTTGTTGACTAAAATTTAATATTGTACTTGATACACTATTATCAACATTATATTGAGTATTCCAAGGAAAAGTATAAAAACAACCACATTTTTTTTCATAATTTAATTGATTTGCACGTTTTAAAGCACTATTAAAACCAACAAATTGAAGCATTACTTGAGGATTATTTTCAAAATAAGTAATAATTGCACTTGTATTATGAGCAATGGTTTCAGCATAAATAGCAGAAGGAACGCAAAGACGGTCTAAATCAGCAGTTGTTGTGTAAACAATGATAGATGACATATATAAAAACTTTTTTCTAAATATTATTTAGATAAAAAAGTACATTTTATATTAAATAATATTCTTATGTAATATATTTTTATCCTTTTTTTCTTTTTATCTTTTTTTTAGGTAAAAAGTATTTAATTTTAATCTTATATTATAATAGATTCTTATTATAATATAATAAAATATGAGTGACTATCCACCAATACCTCAAGTAGATTCTAAAGGTGCTTCTAATTATGCTAAATTTGATACTTTAAATACTAAAGATTCAAGTAATATGAATAATCAAAATGAATTAACAAATATATTAAAAGATAAATATACATTATCTTATTCAGATTATGAAAAACAAAAAATTGCTGAACAATATAATCGTTTATATATTCAATCTAAAGAAGAAAATGAAACGCGAAATAAGTTAAAAGTAAATAAACGCATTTATAATCTTTCTTTAAAAGAATTAGTAGAAAATGCTTCTCTTGTTTATATGAATGTATTAAATGATTTAATTATTTTTTTTACAAATCCTTCTGAAAAGAAAGATTGGAATAAATTTGCGCACATTTTTGTAAATAGCGATAATATGATTTATATTGGACTTTTAATTGTTGCAATTGCTTTTGCTCTTTGGGTCATAGATGTCACACAGTAATTAAGGGAAACCTAGGTTTCCCTTATCATCCCATCCTATAAAAAAAACAATTTTTAGTTTTATTGTGTTTATTTATTGTATTAAATAACTTGTTTCCGAACATTTATATAAAGAAAATGATTTAATTCTTAACAAAATGTATTTATATAAATGTTCGGAAAACTAATATTATAATAAAATTTTATTATAATAAAATATTTTAAAAATAAAAAGGAAGTTGGTAAGAAACCATTGGTTTCTTACTTAGGTAGCCATTTGTCCTTTTATTCCTTCGTGACTTTCATATCCGCTTATTTCAAAATCTTCTACTTTAAAATCTTCCACACTTTTTTGTCCACGCTTCTTAATAACTATTTTAGGAAAAGTATATGGTGTTCGTTTTAATTGCGTCTTTACTTGAGATATATGATTCTTATAAATATGTGCATCACCAATTGATATAATAATTTCATCTGGAATAAGTTTTGATAAATGTGCAAAAATATAAGTCATTAGTGCCGTACTACATATATTAAATGGTAAGCCTAAAAATGTATCACATGACCGCTGATACATACTACACGATAATTTCCCATTATATACTCTAAATTGATATGTCATATGACACGGTGGTAGTGCCATTGACTCTAAATCAACTGGATTCCATAAACTAATAAGAATACGCCGACTATCTGGTTCTTCTCGTAATAAATAAAGTGCTTCTTCTACTTGGTCAATTCCACCTGAAATCACTTTTCTATGTCCGCTTTCATCTAATTCCCAGCGTGCACCAAAATGCCTAAATTGATGTCCATATATTGGTCCACCTTCTCCTATTGCATAATCCTTTAAACCACGTTTATCTAAAAATTCTCTTGATGTATTACCAGCCCATATGTGCACACCTTTTTCTTCAAGAAGTTTCGAATCACTTTCTCCACGAAGAAACCATAATAACTCTTCAATAATTCCACGCGTAAACATTTTCTTTGTTGTTAAAAGTGGTAATGTATTATTTTTTAAAGAAAAGCGGATTTGAGTACCAAATTTAGATAATGTACCAACTCCAGTTCTGTCATTACAATCAACTCCTTCGTGAAGTACATCATAAATAAGTTGTAAATAATTACGCTCATCATTCATAAAATTATAACCTAATACATCTAATCCGTGATAAATACGGTATTCATTATTACTAGTTTCAGATTTTCGGGCGTGATGAAGTACCCAACAATCGTTATAAAAATCGTGACAATGAGCACCATTATTTACATTATTATTTTTAACTGTTTTCTTAAAAGCTAATTCAAATGGAAATTTAACTATTTTAACATTATCACCTTTATATTCTTCTGATTGTAAATCTATTTTAATATTCATTTTTGTAATATACATATTTTGAATATAATAATCATACATATACTTTTCGAAAAATTCATTAAATATTGCTCCACCACCAATAATAAAAACATTTTCTATAAATAAACTTAAACGATAATCTGAATGCATTATTTTAAGTGCATTTCCTAAAGAATTAATAAAGTATAATTCTTTATCTTCATCAAATACAAACTCTTCATATGAAACTCCACTATTTCTATCTATTACAAAATTATAACGATTTTTTAATGGCTTTCCAATTGATTGATATGTATTATAACCAATTATTAATGCGTTTTTTCGCTCATATGTTATACCATTTTCATCAACAATAGGTTTAGTAACACGCATTGTAATTTCGCGAAAATACGCCATATCTTCTGCACCTCCATCTGAAGTTCTGTCCCACGGTAATTGATTATTAATACCGCAAATATAATCATTAGCGTAAGCAGCAATAATGTTAAAAAATACCATTTTAACTATATATTCTATAATATTTTTTTAGATTATATATATTTAGATTAAACTCTTTATATTTTATTTTTATTGAAAAATTAATTTTTGTTTACGTTAACATTAATATTTTATAAAAAAAAATTTATTAATTAAAAAATATAAATATAGTAATCTTTCTTAAAAAATATATAAATATTTTATATTTTAATACGAATTTTAAAAATGAACTTTTTATCTGAATCTAATAATTCACCTTCTTTATCTGAAGCTGAAGTAAATTCAACGTTAATTTCTATTAATGATTTACAAGAAAAAGTCCAAAATATGTATAAAACAATGAATATTAAACAATATGAACCAGCTGATAAACGTACATTGCAAATGTACATTGACCAAGAAATTGAACCTCGTGAAACACTTGGAACACTTAATCCGTGTCAATTAAAACCATCAATGAAATGTTCAGAATGTAGTGATGAAGAGTGGCAAGAAATTGAAGCTCTGATTGCAAATCCAGATGTGTCAAAACATATTTGTGTTCAATCAACATATAGCTATACTTTCTTTGTTTACAATTCACCTAAACACGGTTTAGTTGAAATTACTTATTCAAATTGGTCTGGATATTATGCTTCGGTAACACCGATTACTCGTAATTATTTGGCGTCTAATATTAGACCACAAGAAGTTAAAATGACATTTGACAGATACATTTCTCAAATTACATCTGGATATAATGATAACTTTATTACACAACCAACTTTAACAATTAGTGATGAGCTACATGCTTTAATAGAGTCTAAAAAAGATGAAATTATTAAATTTTATAGCTTTGATACAAACCTTATTGAAAATCACGAAGAATATATCAAAAATTTATATATTACACTCGGAAATATTGGTACAGTATCATATTTCGTTACTAAAACAAAGTTTTATTTATCAGAGTATGAAAGAAATAAAGAATATTTAATTCTTTTTGCTCAATTTGATGAACATAATTTTGGTTCAACATTATTAGAACTTTCTTAAATATGAAAATATGATGAATATATAAAAAAAAAAATGTATATATAAAATATAAAAAATATTATAAAAAGAAATAGCGTAAATAAAATATTATAAAAAATGAAAATAAAAAATAAATGTAATTATAAATTATTAAAAAGAATTATATAAAATATATATTTTTCTTAAAAATGATTGCTTTCAACCAAAGTGAAAATATATATATTAAAAAATTAACTTTTTTAATAAATACTATTTTTTTTAACAAGAATAATGATTTTGCTAAAAATGAATTAGTGTCATACTTTTTATTTATATATGATTATATAAAGCAAACTAATTATATTCCTATTTTAATTCAAATCTTTTTAATGGAATTTGTTCGCGAATATTTATTACGAACTTCCAGATTAAAATTATTTGAAATAAAAGAAGAAAGTGTGGAAAATAATGATTTTTATATTATTTTATTTTTTGTATCTATTAGGATACTTAATAATATTTATATAAAATATAAATATAATTTTGACCGAAAATATGAGCATATAATTAAAAATGCATTTAATAAAAATATTTTTATTCAACGTTGTAAAATACCTTTTCATATTAGACAAAAATTAAATATGACTAAATTTGAAGAGTTACAAAATATTGTTTCTTCAAATATAGATCATATGATTAATAATATTTTTGAATCATATGTTAATATTATTACAAATTTAATATTATCTTTTTGCACATTTTACAAACATAATATGATGACTCATTACTTTGTAATGATTATTTCATTATATTTTATTTTTAAAAATGTTTTATATCCAATGCGAAAAGCACAAATGAAAATGCGCGTTTCAAATAGAAAAGTATTTAACAAAATGTATAATGAAATTAGCTTATTAGAATTTAATTTTACACCATTTTTAGAGCATATGCATATTTATGATAAAATACAAAATAAAGAGTTAGAAATACATAATATTAGAACATTTATGAAAAATATGAGCAAAAATATTTTTTCTATTGTTCATTATTGTTCAGACTTTTTTTTAATTATTATATTATTTAATAACTATTATTGTGGTTTACGTAATTATTACATTATTGTAACTACATTATCATCACTTTTTGATGTTAGTAAAACGTTACTTAACAATATTAGTGATATTGAAGAAGCTGTTGAACATTATGCTGAATTTATGACATATTTAAAAGATATTCCAAATGATTCTGAATTTGTATATGCAAAATCTATAGATTTTCCGTTACAAATGAATATAAAGATTCCATTATATAACGATTATGTTGTAAATGGAGCTATTAAAATTAATCGTAATGATAAAATATTTATTACAGGTCCTTCTGGAGCTGGTAAATCAACAATTGCTAAAAAAATTGCTGGTTATGATTATTATGAAAGTGGAAAACCTATTTATAGAAATTGCGTTTATTATTTAACTCAAGATTACAATGAAAGTTGGTGTAATAGCAATTATACTTGGAACATATTGTTTCCAAATATGAAATCTATAAGCGAACTTAAAGCATATTTAATGCATTTTGCATTTCCATTATCAAAATTTAGTGAGCATAGTACTTTAGAAAATGAAGTACCAACGTTAAGTGGAGGTGAAAAGAAAAGACTTCAATATGCGTTTCTTTTTAATCGCGATTTAATAAATAATAAAGAAATTATTATTTTAGATGAACCACATAAAGATTTAGATGAAGCTACAGCACTTGAAATGATTCAAGGAATTGGAAAATTATTTAAACATAAATGTTTGATTATTATTAAGCACGAAAAACCTAGAATTTGCGAAAATTCTAGGGTTGGCGACTACGAAAAACCGAGTATTCGGTTTGGCGACTGCGAAAAACCGAGTATTCGGTTTGGCGATTCCGAAAAGCCAAGTGATTTAAATAATTGGTCCAATTGGAAAGAAATTCATGTAAATAATAAAGGAATTATTTCTATGTTGTAAATATTTTTTATTAAAAATTATTATAAAAAATTATTATAAAAAAAATATTATAAAAAATTATTATAAAAAAATAAATATTTTTTATAAATTTATAAAAAATATTTAATTAAAATCTAATTTTAAAGTATATATATTTAAAAAATTTAAAATAAAATGGGTTGGTTTGGAATTAGTCCGATTGAGCAACAAAAAAAAAAATTAAATGCACTTAAAAAAAAATCAGAATTAAGAAAAGCAATTGTAACACCTACACAAAGTATTCAAAGTGGTCAAAGTAGTCAAGGCAGTAAAAGTTGGTTTGGTTATACATCATCTTCTGCAAAGCCTTCTACTCCTGTAACAAACAAAAATAAATATAAATATATTGATGCTATGATGCCTACATTATATTTAAATATGGCAGGTATTAATAAATTAAAAAGTTCAAAAGCAGCGCTTGAAAGTGAAAAAAAAAAACCAACATTATTACGTAATACAAAACAATATATTCAAACTAAAATAAATGAGTTAAATACAGAAATTCAAAAAAGAGAAACTAAAAAAGAAAATAAATTAAAAAGTGAAAAAAAAAGAATTGCTCAAGAATTAGTATATAGAATTGGTAAAAAAAATGAGATTTTTACTGATTTATTTACTAGTACTAGTACTAGTACTTCTCCAAAATTTTCAAATTTTGTAAATAAATATACTGATTCTTCTGTTGCTAAAAATAGAAGACGTTCAATTAAAGATTTAAGAATTAGTGGTACAAATGCAATTAAAGAAAATAATAGTCTTAAAAAAACTTTTGCAAATGTTGAAACAGCAGTAAGAATTGCATATGTAGAAAGTAAAATTAAAAAAGACGAAAATGATTTTAAAAAATATTTATATAAGAAGGATAATAGTGGTAATATAATTGAAGAAAATACTGTAGATAGTAATTTAATAAATAGTGACGATTATAATATAACTGATTTAAAAATAGCAAAAACAACTTTAGAATTAATTCTAGGAATAGGAATTAAAAATAAATCAGAATTCACAATTCGTAGAGAATATTCACATATATATGGTAAATTAAAAAATATTACTAATGGTACTAATGATACTGCTAAAACTACTGCAATAAAAACATCAGTGTTTAATAGTTCAGTTTCTGATATTTCTATTAAAAACAGTAAATTTTATTTACCACTTTATATGAAATATTTACACTTATTAAGAAAAAAATATGAAACAATGTATAATGTTGTTAACGATTTGTTTAATAATAAAAATAAATATTATATTACATATTTAAATACTTTAATTACATTTTTAATAAATACGTATACTAATACTAATACTAATTCAAATATAACATTTGATAAATTCAATGGTTCAAGTGATGATGATAAGTTTAAAAAGTTTTACATTTTTCTCTATTTTTTAAGTAAATTTATGAAATTGGAGAATATAATAATAAAAGATGAGGGTGGTACTGAAATTAATATTGAAATTATTAATAAAAATAGTAAAACTTATGAAGAATTACAAAATATTATTCAAAATGTTAGAGATTCGTTATCTAGTAATTATAAATATGTAAATACTAACGGGTCATATAATAAACCTTCAAATGACGACCTTTTTATGAAACATATAATTAATGTTGATAAAATTTTAATTAATGTTATTGTGAAGATTGGTACACTTATTAGTACAACTGCTGCTAGTACACCTGCTACTAGTACAACTCCTACTAGTACAACTGCTGCTAGTACACCTGCTACTAGTACACCTGCTACTACACAAATAGCTTATGACCTAGATATTACAAATACTGCTTTAGAAAATACTTTAAAAAATATTACAAACCAATATGAAAGTATTATAATTAATAATTATAAACGTGAATTAGTTAACTTTAAAAACGCTGAAACAGCTTACAATACTTTTATGATAACTGCAATTAGAAAACCAACAAATATTGATATTGGTAGTGGTGAACGTTTACCTGAAAGCGTTTCTGGAAGAATATGGGGAAGTGTTAAAAATACTTTTAGAGGAAATCGTGCAAATAAATATAAATCAATAAGTTTTGTAAATAATGATATAAATCGTAGTAATTACAAAAAATCTGTTAATGCTGAATTACAAAAATTAAAAACTTTGAAAGAAAGTGTTGCTACTAAACTTACTTCAGCTAAACAAGGTTTAAATATTTCAACTTCAAACATTGAAACCACTAATATTATTCCAACTAAAGCAAACAAGAAATTAAGTACTTTACAAAATTATGCTAAAAATGTTATTGATAGTAAAAAAAATAAGATGACTAATTCAAACTACAAAACACTTGAAGCTAATATTCAAAAAGTAATGATTTTGTATCAAGAAATTAAAACAAATGCTAAAAATGCTCTTAATGCTCTTAAAACTAATGTTAACAATAAAGTTAATAAAGCAAAACGTGTACAAAATGTTTACAAACATACTGTTCCAAACGAAATTAAAGAATTAATTAGTTCAGGAGAAGCATTTAGTAGTGCAATTGATACTGCAGTTACTGAGATAAATAAAAATGCTGCTACTTTACTAAATGTTATTAATAAAATTAGTACATTGAAAACAACTAAGAATGATTATAATACAAAAACTAGTAATTTTATGAAAACAACAAAATTAGCATCAACTCCAACTCTTAACGATGTTTTGTTAGAAAAACTTAAAGATCGTGCAAAAGCTGCTTTAGCAGATTTGGTTGACAAACTTGTTACTAAAGTATCAACATATACAAATACTTCTATAAAAAATATTACAAAAACTCCTACTACAGGAAAAACAATGGTAGGTAATATTAAAGCAGCTTACCAACAACAAACAGTTACCGCTGCTAAAGAAACAGCAGTAAAAACTTATGTTGATGCTGTAGAAGCTATTGTTCAAAAGCTTAAAACATATTATAATACAAACGTTAATACAATGACTTTTGATAATAATAAAAGTATTAATAAAACCATTTCTAATTTATACAAATTAAATCATACTAATCTCAACAATGGTTCAAACAATGCTAAATCATCACAACAATCTAAAACCCTTAAAACCCTTAAAACGACTGCTAATGCTTAATCTTCCTGAATCACAATAGCTTCTTTGGAAGCGTAGCTTTTAAGCAAGCTTTTGATTTCTTTTATACCTCCTGCTTTTAATACATCGCAACTTTTGACTCCAATTTTAGTCAATGTTGCTTGATTAATATTTTCTTTTAATCCATTATCAATAATTTTTTGTAATAAATTATTAATAAAATCGCAATCTTCTTTCTTTTCTTGAACCAATGCAACATCAACATTGTATTTTTCAACCATATTTTTAATAACATTCATTTGTTCACTGCTCCGCTTAAATCGCTCTTTATATTGATTTTCTAAATTAATAATCATTTTGCGGTCTTTTTCCAACATTTCAACTTCACTTCCTAAATATTTATTCATTGAATCAATCATTTTAATAAAATCATTATTTAATTCATTATTTTCATTATTTTCGTGATAAAATTTATTTCTCATAATCAATTCTTCCATAACAAATATTCCATATTTAATCATTTCAACATTATTTTTAATATTGCTTATATAAAGTGTTGGAATACCGTAATGATAAGCTATGTTAAAAGAACGCGAATTAATATTTGCATTATTCATAGAATATAATATTGCTCCATTAATTTTACCATTTTTTCCGGAAACTTCAATATCATTAATAAATTTAGATTTATCATTTGAAGAAAGTGCATTAACATTTTTTACTTCAACCAATATATTATATTTCCCGTCATTTGAGCTCATATACAAATCACTCATTGATGCATTATTTTTAGATGTATCAAGTACATTGTATTGGGAAAAGTTTTGAGTTAAATAGTTATAAACAATTTGTTCTCCAACACTTCCTTTTTGAGCCGTTGAAACACCAACATATGTATTGAAAGATTGAAGTTCGGAAAGAATTGAAGAAACGCGATTATTGAGCTCTTCAATACTTTTTTCATTTTGCTTTTCAATAAGTAGCCGAAGTTTTTCATCTTTTTCTTTTAATTCATTTTTAAGATAAGAAACTTCAGATTCGCGTTGAGCACGACCTTTTTCAATAAATTCGTTAATTTGTTCACTTTCAATAGAACGAATATTTTTAAAATTATTTTCATAATCTTTTATTTTAGATTCATAATTTTCAATTTTGCGATTATACTCTTTTTCTAAATTTTCTATTTTTTCTTTTTGAGATTGAAGTAATGCTAGCTTTTCAATATTATTATAAACATCAATACCATATTGAAGAATTCGTTCACTATGCTCTTCAAAATTTGGTGGTAACAAAAGCTCTTTTTTACATATTATTTTAATTTCCATTTTTTTATAATATAAATTGTTTATTATATATTTTAATATAAAAATCTTTTAAGTTATTATTTTATTAAAAAATATGATTTATGTAAAAATTATTTTTAGAAAAAAAAGAGAAATAAAATAAATGTTTATATAAAAAAAAGAAATAAAATAATTTTATATAAAAAAAGAGAAATAAAATAATTTTATATAAAAAAGATTATTTAAGTAAGTGATAATTTATAACTGCGTTATAAATTATCAATATCATCAAACACTAGTGTGTTTGCTGATAAATTACGCCTACGGCGTGTCGGCTTCGCCGATGGCGAAATTTCGCCACATTGCCGACTATGGTCGGCGTAATTGATGCGTTAGCATCAACAATATTATTATTTTTGTGTATACAAAAATAATATCTTTTATTAAATACCTTTTTTTCAGATAAATATAAAATAATAATTTATTCAAAAATACCTTTTTTCAGAAAAATATAAAAAATAATTTATTCAAAAATACCTTTTTTTTCAGATAAATATAAAAATAATAATTTATTCAAAAATACCTTTTTCAGAAAAATAAATAAAAAATAATTTATTTTATAAATTTATAAAATGTATTTATCTAAAAAGAAATAATTAAAATTAAAATATTTAAATAAAAATGATTAAAATAAAATATGGAAAAAATGCAAAAGAAAATTGGGATTTAATAGAAAATGCATCACCAAATGATTTATGGTTTCATATTGATGATTATCCTTCAACACACGTAATATTAGAATATAATGAAGAAAATATAGAAAAGTACATAAATGAATGTGTAGAATTGTGTGTTGAAAAAACGCCAAAAATAAAAAGTTATGTACCAAAATTAAATAAAGTAAAAGTAATATATACAGAAATACAAAATATTAAAAAAGGAAAATGTGTTGGTGAAGTAATTATATTAAATAATAATTTAGTAAAATATAAAACAGTTAAAATAAATTAAAAATAGTTAAAATAAATTAAAAATAGTTAAAATAAATTTAATAATTATATTTTTTCGCACCATTTATAAAAAAATAAATATATACATTTTATTTTTTAAAAAAATATAATATTAATATTACTGATTACTACTATAAATAAATTGGGCGAAAAAATCTTTAAAAAAATGTAAAAAATGCGCAAAACTACAAAATATGTTCATTTTGTGCACTAGAGCGAGAAATCCAAAACTCACTTTTTTAAGTTCATGAAAATAAAAATATTTTTTTAAAATTAATTTTGTTTTTTAAATTGCGAACTAAAAAAAGTGAGTTTTGGATTTCTCGCTCTAGTGCACAAAATGAACAAAAATAAGTATTTTGAACAAAAATTACATCAAATAATTAAATAAAATAGTTAAATAAATTACTACTGATTTCAATAATAAAATTAAATAATAATTTATAAATAATGTAATATATATTTTAAAAAAATGAAAGGTGCGAAAAAAGAGTAAACAAAATAATAATTTATTATTACCATAATTAATACATGTTTTTTACAAATTATTAAATATACAAAATATTATGTAATTTATTTAATAAAAAGGTGCGAAAAAATAGTATATTTTAAAATAAATTTAAATAAATAATAAAAAATAAATTAAATAAATAGATATAAAAAGAATTTTATATAAAATATTAAAACTTATAAAATGGATATAAATAAAATAAAACTAAAAAATAATTGTCTTCATATATGTCATTATTGTTTAAATTATAAAACATATCGGAAAAATGATATAAAAAAACATTATGAAAAAAATAAAAAATGTCAATTAAATTACATACCTGATAAAATGATAACATTTGAAGAAGCATTTCAATTATCACAAAATAAAAGATATTATTTTAATTTTGATAATACTAATTTTACAATAGATGATTATGCTTTTTTAGTTACTCATTATAAAGAAGAATTTAATTTAATTGAAAAAGAAGATTTTTATGAAAAAAAAAATATATTTAAAAAAAAATTATTATTAAAAAATTTGAGTGAAACTAATTTAATTAATAAAATAAATGAATTAGAAGAACTTGTAAATGATAATATAGATTCTAATATTATACTTCCTATTATAAAAGTTGATGATTTAAATAAAAAAGATAATGAAGATGAATTTAAAGAATTTCAATGTCCGCGATGTTATAAAGAATATAAGTCAAAACGAAGTTTATATAATCATTTGTTAAATGTAAAATTGTGTAATGTCAATAAAACAATATATGAAGCAAAAATGAATAAAAATAATGAATTAATTACAAATAATCAACTATCCAATGTATCCAATACAAATATTTTAAATAATGGAAATATTCAAAATAATAATTTAAATGTTCAAAATAATTTAAGTGTACAAAATAATTATAATAATAATAATTATAATAATACACCTACAATAAAATTAGAAGTTAAAGATTTTGGAAGAGAATCATATACATACAATCATATTCCAAAAAGTTATATTAAAAATGATGATTTTTATTTGTATTCAAATTTTTTAAATAAATTATTAGAAAATGAAAAAAATCAAAATATTTATTTTATTAATCATGATGAAAATGTAAAATCAGAAAATAGAAAAGCAATTATATATGCAGATGAAACTTTATATAAAATAAATGAAGATAAAGCAATTTTTATGATATTAGAAAAATTAAAGAATACAATGGAAATAATTTTAAGTAAAGTTTATAAAAATGAAGAGGATAAAGCAAAAATTGCTGAAATTATAAAATATTATAGAGTTATAACAGGTCATTTTAAACATGATACTATTTTTAAAGATTATGACCATAATGATAAATATTTTTATAATTTGACTCATAAACGTCGTTCACGAGATGTTTATACATCAAAAATTAAAAATATTATAAATACTCACGGAACTCCAATTAAAGAATTAACTAATAATCATAATATACAAATACTTGATGTTTTTAATCCAGATATTGAAGATTATGCTTCAACACGTGTCCGAAATAAAGATTTAAAAAAGAAAAAAGATGAATTGCTTTTTTAAAGCAATAACCAGTGAATTGCTTTTTTAAAGCAATAACCAGTGAATTGCTTTTTTAAAGCAATAACCAGTGA